>Ga0210040_10002421_pt1 | contig 26357 bp, 12 predicted proteins | sample CryGeyCG12114_NA_FD_185462 | JGI IMG/M metagenome (GOLD analysis project Ga0210040, IMG submission 185462) | Groundwater microbial communities from aquifer - Crystal Geyser CG19_WC_8/21/14_NA (SPAdes) (version 2) | ecosystem: Environmental > Aquatic > Deep subsurface > Groundwater | place: USA... | reverse complement strand
AAATTACCCTAAAATTTCAAATTGAAACATTTAATTACAAAATTAAACCATTTTGGTCACGGTTGGGGTTATTCTAAAACCTGTCTGAAAACTGCGCACACAACTTTTACCCCGTTCCAAACAGAGTTTACTAACACAAATTCCATCTTGCGTTTTCAGGTGATTTTAGCTTTAACATGTGCAGCATAGGGCGCTCCCGTTGGTAATTACCTGACTCAGCCTTCGGCTTCGTAATAAGCAGGTAGATTTTAAATAGGTCTACAAATCTGATATGTTTTTTGTTGCTTGTACGCCCCCGTGAATTTCGTTTTGCGTTTACTATGTGACCACTATTTCCCTTTCTTTCCCGATCTACCTTACCTAACTTAACATACCTACCTACCTAGTGGATACACTCTGACTTGGTAATTAACGAAAAGTTCGATTAGAGAGACACACCAAATAAAAAATGCAACGTGCTGTTTGTTATTCGCACGTAAATCTTAAAGTCCAAATATGGTGCATGCCAGACGTCGCATATACAATCTAACTAACTAACTACTGCATATGAAAAAATATATGCGTCAGTAAGTCATCTACTGGTCATCGCAGTGTATACGATGAATTGCCAAAACTAGCCCCATGCTCCTCCATCTGTCTAGCTTGGTGCACAAGCAAACAAACATGGTTTTTTTACGCACTCGTTTAGTGCATACATTACGTACGAACACTGTAGTAGTAGAGTCTACTGAAGCTTTAAATGCATCTGTTGCTCTCTTTTTTCTTCCCCTTGTTGTTTGCATTGTTGTCACTTAAAATAGTGATATTGTTCTCTCTCCCTCTCTCTTCTTATAGTGCACATAATTTATCGCTAATTCATATCGCGCCAATTAAACGTTAAAATTCACTGGGGGGGAACAGAAACACCTTCTTTCCCATAGTTCCTATACTATTAGCTACTCTTATTCCTATCATACTTGCTGGTTTGATATGCTGTTATGTTATTAACCAGTCAGTTAGTCACAATGTTGTTTGAAAAGCGACACCTTTGTTTTCTTCTTTCCATACACATTGAACAGTTAGAGGAAGGAAGCAATCAAACAAGAAATGATGATTTTCTTACTTTTGATTACATTAAAAATATCATGAACCAAACTACTACGTCTACTGCTCGCTAACGAACTACAAGTAAATGTGAACTGTATTCTCCAAAGATTAATGGCTACTTGAATTTGCTTTGCAGTCAACTAACTATAACTATACAACTTTCAGCTCTGTAAATCATTGTACGTATGCTTATTCTTGTCCACTCCTTGCCTGTGCATCCTATATGTTCAGCATAATACAAGGGAATCTTAATTGCCGTCTTGATAACGTATAACTAACCTTATTTGTGAATTCTGTGCGCTCACATTGTGTATTGTATAAATGACATATTGGTTACAAAAATTCGGGGCTGCTTTAGTTGGTTGGATCTGATAAATGTACTAGAGTTCTCCTCCTGATGATCATTAGCACAGATTCAGTAATTAATACAAATGTAGAGCTATTTGCACTGACTAGGCGTTCATTTGGATGGCATGTATTTATATCCGGAGGCCACCGATCGAGTAGATATAAAAATGTCTTTCATTCCGCATGATTTATAACTAAATAACAAACTAAGAAACTGATCATCTGGGACCTATCAAATTCTGCTCGCTTGCAACAACAACAAATTACCCCCATGAAAACAGCTAAAAGGCAATAAAAGTGAAATTAAAAACGGATGTGGCTGATAACAATGATACTTTTCACAACACACAAAGCGTCACCCTGTTGCAAACGGATTCTAAAAATGGATTGTTATTAACAATGTGACACCTTTCCACACAGCAGTACGGTGTCCATCAATAATCTATCTAAAGCAGGGATCGGGTCTTAATTGCCTATGAATGGAGTCATGTAAAGTCGGCCATTGTGTATAAACGCGGTCTCTTCAATGGTGGCCCAGCAGGAGACTAATTTCCTCAAAGTTTGACAACTCTCAACTGCCAGAATGTCTCTTTTTTCAGCTGACATAGCTAATAATAATGTACATAAGAGACAATCAGTACAACTTGTAACTAACTATAAGTGCTAACAGTGCGTTCGTTAGTAACTTGCAAAGATGATTCTATGACACTTGCTGAGAATTTTACTAACAAACTAACTCAATGGTAACTTTAACACTATGTGTAATAACCATCCGAAATAGTGGTTAGTTAGTAGCCCACCTAATTTGCTCACAGGAACATTCTCATCTTGAATTCAATAGTGATCCAAAGGAAATTAATAGGACCTCATGTATAATGAATGCACGCATTCTAGTCTGGTCCGAGTTTGGTTCGCGTGAAAAGGGAGATGATGATGAGCCCGTTGATAAATAAGGACATCATCATCATCATCACACCACAACAATAACAATAACAAATAGGCGCGTTCACGTGCATAAGATTTCGTGCTCACTCCTCGGAGCTTTTCTCTGCTCACCGTCATTATCATTAACATTGAGAGAAGAGCGACAACCTCATTAATTAATAGCTAATTGAAGTGGTGATGATGCACAAATGAACTATAGGCCGAAATTCTAATAATGTAGTATGGATGGTGTGTAAAAATGGCCCATAGAGATTCTCAGCTCTTACTATTCACTATGCTTGCATTTACTAACTAACTACTTATGCTAGATGTAAACTCAAACAAGCATAGTTAGTTGGTTGGTTAGTTACTTCGTTAATAACTATAAGTGAGTATTCTAATAATCAGACTAACTGTGAAAGAATTAGGCTATCAATGGGAAGTGTGTATTTAGTTAGTTGGTTAGTTGACGCTGGGACAGTCTGACTAGGATAGTTAGTCTCCGAAGGAAAATTGATGTTCCCGGACTAAATATATTCCCAGAAGAAGAGACAACCCAAAGGTTGGATTCAATGAAAGCCCGTTTGGTCCCCCAGACCCTGTCCAATGCATGTAATTAATGCTGTGAGTTGCGTCTAGATTTCATGTCCCCACAGAACTAAACCATTCCATTTATAGAACACAACTTGTGAGTGCGTTATTGTAAGCAACACAATAGAATCCAAAAGACGGATCCATTTTAAAATTGCGATAGGTGGGCTTCATAATTTCCATTGGATTTGCCACCCAAATTGGGGTCCCAATTACCAAGAGTATAACTAGATCCATTTATATCGCGTCTGTCTGACCACGACTAATTTATTGAAATGAAAGCTGTAATATTCCCTCGAGTGCAACCTATGATTGTAAAAGTTCTTTAAATACACTGGGACGGTGAATTGGCAGTCGTGCCAATACAATCTATAATCCCATTATTATTGTCATTCACAAACCACTCCAATTCATCTCGCAAGGTTACCTACTAAATAAGAAAGTCTATTTTAATCCTATTTAAGTCCAATAAATTCACATTTATACTGCATTCCAAAATATTACTTACCATTACTAACAAACTGAATATATCATCCCTTCCTTTTCAAATGCGATCACTCTGGGTGATATCTCATTGTCAAATCAATATCTCTTTTCATACAGGATCCATAGTTTTCCCCCAAAATCTATAACTCTGAACTACTATCAGGTAGACCAAGAGGCGACGGTTGTTAGAAAACATGTCCACCGTATAAGCTCAAAAGAGTGCACGTACGAGACAAAAACTACATATTTTACCTGACAGTTAGTTAGGTTTGCTCGTATGCAGCTTCAACAGGTGTTCATTCATATATCCACTCACAGGTATTCTTGCTAACTCCCTAACTATATGGGGAAGATTGTCTTGTGCACTATCTTTTATATATCTGATGAACATACACCTCTCTACCTGTACAGTGCTCGTGCTGTAAAACTTGTGTGCCTTTAGATACTCCTTAACAGTGCATGGCCAAGATTCTCTCACCTCTACAGCTATAGCAACTAACTAGTTGCATCTCATATTAGGTTTTGCTCCCAAGCGTTGGCAATGTTGGACGACTTGTTAGTTTCATTTAGCCACTGGTGTAGTGCACGAGTGCGTGTTTTCTGTCCCAACTTTGTCGAATGAAATATATGGTTTGTTAGAAACCATTTATGTGTGAACTTGTGTTGATCGATCATAATACCAAGGAATTTGTCTGTCCCATATTCCTTAAACGTCATTGATTGGATAAAGTGAATTGAATTTATTTGTAGTTTGGCTGTGTTGGTGTGAACGAGAAATCTGTTTTATTGGGATACATTTTTTTGTTCGCCGGCTTTGGGAATTATTTTGAAAGGATAGTTTTTTTATGTACTGTGCAAGTGGTGTATTTTTGTGGTCAGTTTGTTCGGGGTACTAACTACCCTCCCCGATGATTTGAAAATCACTCTCAGTGAGATTTGCAAATATGCTGGTGGTGTCCAACAATCTTGTGTGCCCTCAATGGGCAAAGAATAAAGAGCCTATTGGGAATGACGGTGGCGTTCTTTGCGACTTAACTTAGTTAGTGAACGAAAATTGTCCTTGTTTTTTTGGTGAAATTCTTGTTAGTTGGTGCCATTTTCTCTGACTGAGAGACAAGAAAAGTTTTTCTTTTAGTGTGTTGTATCCATTCACGGACTTGGATTATTTTTGGATTTTTTTACTGCATTCACTTTATAAACGAGTTTGAATGCCAGGTGAGTTTCTCATTTTTTTTCACCTGAGAAATATTAAATGTTGTTGGGAAGGATTGTTTGAAAATTTGATCATTTGTCGGAAAACGGCTCAAGCTAGTTGGAAATATCAGTGGTGTGTGGTGTACATTTGTTTTGGTTGGTTATAGTAACTAAAACTAACCAGCAAGCAAACGAGATGAGTAACACCACTTGTGGTGGTGCAAATTTAACAAGAGTCGTTGTTATCATGACTGTAGTTAAACAGCTATTATTATTACAGGGCCATTGTTAGTATCCAAATGACTCCTTCTTGCATACATGTGGGAAATTAAGAAAGAATGGGAATTTCACGGAGTCATATGTGCATGAATGAATCATGGAGATGTGCTTGCGGAAATTCTTTGTTGCATCATCCAAGATGATGAGAAACTGTTTTCAAACCAGAAAGTAGGATTTAAATGTCTTGTAAGATTAAGTTTACAACGGGGGAGAAAAAAACAAATGGGTCTATCCTGTTTCTTATCTAGGTGGCTAAAGTACACGTTGTGCATTTTTATGAGCAGCTTTAATGTATTGTAATTGTTCAAATATGATGGCAGTCTTCTTTTTTGTTGGAGCAAATTTGTGAACTCATTTAAATATTTTGGAATCTAGCTTGAGATTTTTACGGGTATTCAATTTAAATACATAATGGGGATCTTATTATTCATGTAGCTGTGCAATGAAATTATGTTGTTTGACCAAAGATTTGTTTGCTCAGTTATTTACCATAATGAGTTGTAGCAGTGGTATAGTAGTGTGTTTTTTGTCCCTCATTATAAGCAAATTTATTTTTTAAGAGATTTAAAAGACTATTAAGTGAGTGACTAACTGGCTAACTCATTGGAATATACAAGAGCAATCATTTATAGTTAACAAAGAAAGTTAGTATGTATTTTACACTTGTTTACATCATAGAAACAGCTGCTATACTGCAGAAAATGTAAACAATGAGATGATCTACCTGCACTACGAATGTGTGAAGTTTCATGCACCTCAATTCTATGAATATGAATGCACCCATTGAACATAGCATGTGCGTGAGAACCTCCTAATTAATTTTTTTGGGTTGCTGTTTGTCAACTCAATTACAGATGTGTCATTGGAAATTATTTATTATCGTTACTTGGTAAAGTGTATCTCAGAATTTAAGTAACCATGAACCCATGATTCTATCTTAACATCATTGAAGTATGTAGACATAATACGAAATCAACCACATTCATTGTTAGGGTTTCAAAACAGTCTCTAATGTTAACCAGTGTAGTTAACTAACGAATTCTTTTTCTCTCTCTCTTCACTAATTAAACATTCGCTCATGTGCAATGGAAACCGCTGAGCGTAAATCATTGATCATTTGTACCCGTAATAAGCTTGCATTATGTAAGTATTTAAGTATAAATGGCAAATCGAATCTTTGATAGAATTAAAATCCGGCTTTAGGCAATTATTTCTCTACGAACAATACGCTCGTTGTGTAATCAATTAAAAACTCTCGTTAAATAATGCTAGAAAAAATTAATAGTCTCTGTTTTTATCATTCAGTTAGTTCCACGTTTACATAGTTTTGTAAAAAACGTGTCTACGTATCATACCCTACTTTGTTTCTAAAAGCTGTACTAATTCTCACTAAAACTTGCTATTATACATATCCATTAGTATTGGGCATGTGGAATCTATGCACATATTATCTCCATAACTAACCCGAAGTTGGGAAATACTTCAGTCATTATTAATGAGCGAAACTGCATTCCTGCAAGTGGCAATCTAGTTCGTCCTCGTCACGTTGCAGCACTTATGATGACCATTGTAAACTTGAAGTAGCAACATAGTGTCTCTAAATTGCAATGAACCAGCTCATTTTAGCGATTTAGGAGAAAAATTATGAAAAAAGAGTATCATCATCATGACATGTGCTATATAATAAGCATAGTGATGGACATACCCATTATTATTGCAATTCTAGCACCACCACCACGTCCACGTAATGTAGAACATTTTCATGATTGGATGCTCAGAATCTTTTGGTTTTTTACCCTTTGAAACATCATAAGCACATTACATATAGTTAGTCACTACTGTGGTTCCCTGGTTGGTTCCTACCTATCCATCTTGCAGTAGATTGAGCAGATAAGTGAGCTCTCATCATCAGTGTAACTTGCTCATGTGTACATCATTATATGTATTTTCCCAGAGAGTGATAGAAAAGTGCTACAACATGTGAGACTGTTTTTTTCACTCGTTTCAAATTGAGCTTAAATTAAACCACCACTTGAGTCAATGTGTAACGAACCGACAGACACTATATGGTATGGGCAATAACAAAAACTGTAATCTAGACCCTCTCCTGTTATCTAATCCATTGGTAAGTTAGTTAGTTAGTTAGTTAGTTAGTTACCTCATTTGCAAAAAAGAGGAGGGAAAAAATTGCATGCCATTTTAGAACTACTGCAAGTAAGCTAACGGAAATCACCATTCCATGGAAAGAAGAGTCGGCAAACCGTTGATATCTTTTCTTCAGGGGGCATAGCAGAGTTGAGAGAAAAAGGTAGTCACACAAATAGACAATAGAATTAGAGCACCAGGCTTGAATTCATTTTTCTTATATAACTTCATTTAAAATACACCTATGTTTGTGTAGGCGCGCAACCGAACACGATCAACATGTTAACTTGAGTTAGCTAGTTCATGTGGAGAATGAAAAAAACGGGCCTCAATGCTAGTTCCACCAAATCTTTTCCCATTTAGTTAGTTCTGGTTAACTTTGAAGAGAAAACATACCACATACATGTATTTATATACACACAGGAATTTTGTGCACAAATAATTTGTCGTACGTCGGTTACCAGTTTGAGCCTTTTAGGTTCCAAAAGTTGTCAAAAAACGGGTTTCCTAGATAGATAGAAAGATAGATACGGGAATGCCTAGAATCGTAATCTAAGTATCTGTCGTTTTGTATCCCATGAATTCATCCGATCATCCGATTCAATTAGCCAGTGGTAACCAACTACCTGACTTGTTATTTGGTTCTTTGTGCGTAAATAATTGGGAATTTTAAAAACCTCCTATTGGTAAATGTTTAAATAGTATATTGTACTGTAACAACTGCCGCCCGCATTCCAATTTTTCACGATAAATCATTTTGTTGGGGATGAATCTAGAAAAAAATCAAAGGAATCTCACTCAATAGTGTAGATGCCATTGAAATGTTTCCATTATTATTACTTGACAATGTACATACATGCTCACTCACTGCAGTGCTTCAAAAGAGGAGAATTTTTTTCCATCCCCTGATGTTCCTTTCAATTTTGTTATACATCACATTAGATTCAACTGCCTGGGTTTGTTAGTCAGTTAGTGCTGCATGTTCTCTCATGGCAGGCATAGACTGTGAAATGCCAGCTTTGACAGAAATATGTCGGCTTGACGTGCCTTCATTTCGTTGACATATACACTCACTCACTCAGTAGCTTTACATGAACTGAGAACCTTGAGAACAAAATATACGGGAACTCACCTCAAAAAAAAGACAACTGTATTTTCTCTCTTTCCATTCTCAGCATTACAGCTTAACTTATTTAACAGTAGCTGTGCATAACACCTGTTCCTTGCCCAAATTCTGTCCATTCATTTCCATTCCACTCTTGTACATATGCAATCATATTATCACAGCTAGTATTCGGCAAGTTATGTAGTATGTTGCTTCAAAAATGACGTATTTGTCTTCTCTCAGAGAATGAGCAAACCACCATGAGTGCTGATCTGTGAGACATACATGTGTGAATGAGGGCATGCACAAAAAAAAATTATTTAGATAGCCAACAGTGTAATGGTAGACATTTAATCATTTATCAATTCGGGAGAGGTAGGTTGGATTATTAAAGATAGATGATACTAACTAAGTAACTATAAATTGTGCGTGCAACAAACTGCAGCATGGTGGTGCCATATAGTACGCACATGCTTTTTGGCTTGTGTGAAAACCTTGTAATAGTGTGATCATTAAGAAGATGAGAAGTAGTAAGTAAGTAACGAAATCATAGCCAACTATTTAACCAACTGTAACTATAACTAAAAAAGTATATGTAGTATTGTGTGTGTATGTGTGTTACATAGGAATGTAATAAAATTGACTTCATCGTCCTCACATAATGGCATAGATAATCCTTTTGAGCAAAAAGTCCTGTTAGCTTCAAAAATAATAACTTATTTCTCAAACGTGGGTAACTAACTAACAATGCCTAGAGTTTCTCATGGAGCCCAAAGATGAGTTACATAATTGCACTTTGTGAACTGAATGAGAGTGCGGATATTTATAATAATAGACCAAATGGTTTTTTTGTTATCTCTATTTTGAGAGCCAATCAGCAATGTTGCTACTAACGTTTCATTTGGTTCTTGAACAGACACCATGACGCATTTTACGGGATACTTGTTGGGGAAAGTTCAATTGGAAGGAGCCATTCGTTCAGAAGTGCTTGCCAGTTTGGTGGAAACGCTCATCCCTGGCTATCAAGCAGCAGAGCCAACCAAGAAGGATCCACAGTACAATGAAAACCACAAGTTCGTTATTTTCTCTCTTTTTTTGTTGTATGTGCATTCCAAATATTTATCTGTAGGGACTGAACCACATGTAGTAGAAACTATTCTCGTTTTGGTAATCCTAGCTAGTTAGTAGCGAGTAACCTATTTATGATTGACACTGAATTAAGCATTTTCTCCACTTGTCATTTCAGATGATAGTTAGTTAGTTAACAGAGTTTTTTTTTTGTATGAGGTTTGTAAATATATTTGTACCATGCACTATCCTTGTTTTAAATTAATACTGCAATGGATAGCTGTAGCTATATTACCTAATCTGTTAAAGTGTGGGTTCTATCATATGCTATTAAAGTTTGGTATGTTATGGAACCCAAAGCTATATCTTTGAGCAAAAATAAATTCAGTATTAATTTTCCAACAGGTATACAATCGAGTGTTCGGAACGAGGCTTGAAACTTACATCCCCCTTGGCCACCAAATCGAAAGATGAAGGATTTGAATCAGATTCCGACTCAATTAGGTCGGTAAAACTGAATGAATCATTAGAAATTGACCTATCCGGATTGATGAGCCATCTAGAGATCTCTACAGGAGAAAAAGTTAACAATGCTGGACCCAGTTCATCCACATCATCCATCTCCCCATCTCGAGGCTCTATGGACGAATCTAGTTTCTCGAGTTCCCCCAGTCTTCCCGTGGAAGACCTAAATTCCTCCTCTTCGGGGAATGGATCTGATTCGGATGAGTTTAGTGGGGCTGCTGGCTCTGCAGTCCCAACCGAAAGATCCCCATTCTGGGAGCCACTGCCAAACAGTTGCTCATTCCAATCGTACCCAATTGAGGACATTATTTTCTGTCATTGTGACTCCACGCATCCATACACACTAGTATGGGTTGTACGCCATACGGGTAAGCTAATCAGTCTGGTCACTGCATTTAAGAGCCGAGCCGATGCGGAGGAATTATTCCATTTGTATCGAGAACTAAGACTCAAAATGAAACCATTCAAGTCCAGATGGAATCCTTTGGTTGGGGGAAAGCAAACTAGTTCTGCTACCGTCTCCTCCATTCTGAATGATAGAGATGGAGAGAATGCTTATTCCTCTCTGCCCCCTTTCCCGTCCACAAGTGGATCCCGGACTACGACTTCAAGTAAAGTGCCCAAACCAGAGTCAAATATTTTGGACTTTACTTTTCAAAGCAACACGAGCGGATCGAAAACCGTGAAAAAATCTGAATCCAAAAGCTATGGTGGTGTTGGCGGCTCACTCGGTCGTGCATTTCACCATAGCCGGTTTTCCCCTTCCCAAATTGCTAGTGGCTCCTTGCGAATCTTCAAACCGGAGTGGGAGCTTCCAGAGGAGATCGAAGAAGAGGAAGACGATGAGCAAAACACAGAACGGGTTGAACAGCGCCCACAAGTTCCACCGGCAAAACCACGAAGAAAAAGTATTCCATCACCCATAGGGAAAGATTCAGGGAATAAAAATCAACAACCAGTGCTCCTCGTCCCATTGAAAACTGAGAGTATTTCCACTCGCAAAAGTAGTTATCCCAAGGAATCCTACTTTTACCAAGTCATGGGTAGAAATTCATCCTCCACCTTTGCTCCTTATCAACGAACATTCAACTACATGCCCCCGCAGTTTTCTACTGTGGACATAATGACACCATGGAACTCCAATGGTGGGCCCGGACATGGACGGCAAGCTGTTTTGGTCCCTTTTTCGTCCTGGGTGGACATGACAGATGGGCAACAGCCAGGGCCCAAAACTCGCAAGTCTGGACATTCTTCTAAATCGTACAGAATGATTGGGAAAAGCGGAACAACCGGTCGTTCTGGAACTGTTGGGTTGAAATCTACCTCCAAAATCTTACTCCGTGACTCTTCTGGTCGGGAACATGGCATGTGGGCCACATTGTCTCAGCGATTCAAACGTAATTTCAAAGACAATGTAATTCCCCGTTTAAATGGCATATGGTCACCCCACTCGGATGCTGGTCGTGGGCGTCGAAAACAGAAAAAAGTTACATTCAATGCCTGGGCTACTGTGCAAATGGTTTAAAAGGCAAAATCACTGCTGTTCAACTATAGAAACTATAAAACTCTGACCTTTCTTTACATGCCATCCATTAACCATTTGTGTTTCTTTATTTCTGTGTGTAGTGTGTGCAGTGCATTATCAACGATCGTGATGAAACATATCACTCATTAGCTTTACACAGAGAGCCCTATGCAGTGCCTGTTTTCCAGTGCGTATTGACTAACTAACTAGCTTAGGCTCTAAATGTGAGCTCTGTGACCAATTGTTCCAATCTGGAGCATAATCTCGCACACAAGTGTTACTCACTGCCTACACTACCTCTGATAGCTAGTTAGAGGAACGTGACAACTCTGTTTCGACTCTTGATCTGAAGATGAGGCATGGATGACGCTCTGTGTCACATTCAGCACGCAGTCACGCACACCTCTCATTAGTTAACACTTGATATTTGCACATCATCATCATATGTGGTGTACTCAACAACTAACTAATAGCAAGATCGGATCATTCCACAATGCCTGTTGTTTTGCTCATAATCCAAATCACTATCTGATGATGGGATGAGCAAGAGGTGTGTAAAAAGTGGCACATGTAGTCAGTTATCACCTGTATGCAAGTATTAGTGACTGAGTGAGTTCTCGGTTAGTTGCAACAATCCATCAAAGAATGTGGGTAGAGAAGAAGACGATATCTAAACCAAAGCAAAATATCGGCCATGTAACTAACTAACTGGTAACGTGGAAAGAGTCATTTGTTGTCTTCTCGATAGCGAATTCATCTCCTGAATGTGTTTGTTTACGCATTTAAGACATGAATGGTTGCAGTGTATGCAAATTCCGATTTGATACAGCATGTGACAAGAATTAAGGAAGGTGTTGAAGTCTAGGGAAAGGTAGTGCGGATGAGATGTGAGCAAATGTGAGTTTCGTGATAATGTGACAATGTCATCAGGCATATAGTACTTGCTAACTGACATTTCAAACGTGATGTGCCGTGACCATTTTATATGTGTGTGCAAGGAACCATTGTAAACTGTGTCAGTTAGTTAGTTGTTTTGTTCTTGAAATGCAGAATTGGCCAACGGTTCGGTTTTATTGCCATCTGGTTGGACATTTTCAAAGATTTGGTATCGTTAAGGCAGCCAAGCTGTGGCAGTGAAAATCCTAAGACGGTAGTAGTTAGTGAGCTAGTACGGATAGTAAGTTAGTCATTGGTTTTCCTGAACGAAATGTAAAAGTTGCGTTTCGAGGCAAACAAAAGAATGGAGCATATGATTTCTGTGTTTGTTTGGTGAATGAGCTTAACTTTTTTGTATTAGCAAAGAAGATTGTGCCATGAAATGAAATGCAAATGAAAGTGTATGGAAAGTCATATTATATTATTATTATATTATTGAGAGATTATTTTTTTGGTAGCGTCATTTGTTGCATATTTTGTGTAGTTAGTTAGTTAAATAGTAGCTAGGTAGTAAAAATGTAGGTAATTGTAAATTTTTTTGACACATGAATATTATATAGCAAGATGTAGTATATATATGTTTTTACGAGACGGGAAAAATAGTCTGATTCTTCCGTCATGATTTCCCTATCATAAATGAATTTTTGTAATCCGTATCCCTTAGAATGTGTTTAATCTTTTTGAGTGATTTTGGTGACTGTGCTCCATAGTGAATTTCCCTAGGGAAATCAATCTAGGTAATGGGTTGCACACTTTTGCACAGCTAAAGCTAAATGCTGTTTTTCATCTGAAATCAATTAGCTGTAAAACTTGTTCCAAGGATTTTCTAAACAAGTTATAGATAGAACCAATCATCATCATATAGTTTTATCAGTCAATGCAAATTGAAGAAAAAAGTCTGTGTACTTCATTTATGATTCTTGTTCACTTCTTATATATCGCTGTGTCAAGTCTTGTTTTTATATTGTTTACTGTTTTATTTTTGTATTGTTTTTGTTACATCTTTGTGTCCCTATAAGTAGAGTTGAGGTTATTGCATAAGCAACTTATGTAGACAAGTAGTGTTTGCTATATTTGTATTAGTAACTATTTTTTTATCTCGTACTGAATGTTGCATCGTAAATTTATACAAGTAGTAATTCATTTCAGTGAAAAAAGTTATATTTTATAAGACTTATCTTGTAACCACATCTTGTTTCTCGTTTATGTATCCCATGTACAAGATTTGATCATTTCATTTTTCCTAGTTGTGTTATTTACACTATGTAATACTAAACAAAGAACTGGTCATGAATTGTCTAAGAATCAAACATTCTTCTTACTTCGACACTACTTTTTTGGTCAATGCACAAAATGTATGGGTATATAATGCGTTCACAATTCCCATCTTAATTCTCGTCACTGATGCGGAAATATGTACACGAGAAACTAAATACACTATAGTTCAGCTCGTTCCAAAATCCTCTTTACGTTCATTCGCAAATCCAGGAAAAACACTTGTTGAGTCAACTGGTTGCTAGCAATGCGTGCAACGTAACAACTGTTCTACCTGCTCAGTCAGCTCAATTCTATTCATCATTGTATTCTTGAATTTCTTCAACACTTTGCAGGATAATCCGCAACAACTTCATTGTTCTATTTCTCAACCGTCGTCTTGATCATCAGTCTGTTCGCACCCATTAGTTTTGAAGCTCTTGTCTTGTTTACAGTAGTAGTAATCATTCCGTTTGTAACGGTACGTAAGATTAGAGTTAAATATATTTCGTATGGACTCAAGAGACGGCTATATCAACGCCAGCTGTATTGTCTCTGTGTCTGTATGTTTTTAACACTAACTAACTTACTATTGTGCTCTTGAGCTGTAGATGGAAATGAATCTTTACATGTTTGTGGTTAATTTCTTGCAAAATTTTCCTACCTCTCTTCAAATTGTTATAGTTTGTATACTCTTCGCCATCGACTTAAAGTATGAACTAACTATAACTAAGATTACATAAAGTAAGTAACTAGTTATTCTATTAGTCCTCTTGTTATACATTACATTGGAGAAATGTGTAGATACGAAAATATAAAAGTGTATGATATATCCACCCTGTTTGATTATTCTTTCTCTTCGAAAACGTCCATTCATTTCTTAGGTCTGTGACAGGAACAGTTATTATACCTTTATAGTTTACATTGTGTACGACTATTGCATTGCAATGCAGTTATTATTACTCCTGTTGTTCTGTTCCTCGGTCGAAAAGCAATTGAATAAAGCGACAGTAGACGAAGCCAACAACTGTGTACGTGTTCCTTGTGTTCATTCATAGCTTCTTAATTTAGCACATTTTGCTATTCAGTTAGTTGTATAACCCGTAGATTGTTGGTTAGTTAGTTGACTGTGTATACCAACTGGTCCTACCTTCAATAGAACTTGTATAACTTGGCAAGTAAAACAGACACAGGAGATTATGATTAATGATTTGAAGGAACATGTTTGTTAGTTTGAACGATACACGTAATAACTGACCAAATGGACGAGTCTCTTTTTTGAATCACGAAGAGCAACTCGAGTTCAAAGAGATGCAACATTTTTATTACCCAACACAAAATAGATTGCCCGACCTTCTGAAGCATCAACAAACGATAAAAGCTTGCACCAAACGGGTTACTAACTTACTTACTATATAATGTAAACAACAGCGGCCAGTTAATAGATACAAATATTGCATGTAGTCAAACGCAGCACTAAATTTTTATTGTATTTCCAACATTTGGAATGCTCGTCCATGATTTCATTCTGTTCTCGCACAAGGTGAGCCCAAATGGAAATCCGTTTTGGCATCACAAAGCAAAAACAGCAAGCTCACGTAATGGTTACAGTCGTTTAAGAAAAAAGGAACGTAATACAATATTAGTATACTTTTAATTAGTTGGCTACAGTGTTTCTACTATAACCTGACGAGCTGATACCCTTCAACATTTATGAATATAACAACAGTAGAAGTACTGTCTAACTAAAATCATTATGCATGGATGATGCTTATGTCCATATGCATAAAATGTTGCTCTCTGTGACTGCACATTGGCTGCACATAATAAGTATACATGACTCGTGAAACTGAGAGGGCCAAAAAAAACAGCACAGTCTTATGATAATCATATGCAGTAAGTAGTAATAGTTAGTTAGTACATAGGTTCTGTGTACGCATAGTACAAAAGAACCCGTTAGTAGAATCTTTGCACCACTAGAACCACAAAATCTCTCTAGAAATGCAGTCAACTCGCTTAATATTGCAGATGACACACCTGATCTTATATGTGTGAAAAAAGGAAACTCTCCCATCACTTCCCATTAGTATGCAAGACCACAACAATAAATAATAATAAAACAAGTCTTTCTCTCTATCTCTGTTTATTTCATTAGAACAGCAGGGGTAGAGGGCAAAAATTTTCTTCAAATTTTTGCCCATGTGTGTGTGTATATGCTTCTTTCATATTTCGTTAAATGATTTGAGTGTTATATAGTTAGCTAGTTTGTGGTGTGGCGAATGAATGCTGAAAATTGAGTACTCCCCATCCTCACACATTATTTGTTAATGACTTTTTAAAGGACAAGGTACACAAGTAGTGTCGTAATAGTTTTCATTTAATATGATCATCATGATCAAGTTAAAAGATGCATGATGACCTTTGCAGTAGATGTGGTTTGTGGGCCATACTTCACATCTCTCTCCCTTTATTCTCATTCACAACTTTACATTAGCATAATATATTATGAATAAGTAAATGGTGCGAGTGAGTGATACTAACGAACTACTTGTTTACTTACTATAGTGTATGTATATCTTGGATACGACGGACTAGGTAAAATATATGAGTTATGTACACAAATAATGTCTTTAAAAGGGAAAAATGCGTGTCTGTGACCCATCAATACCAGTGAATAATAATATTGCGAGCGAGGGAAAAAATTTACTTCATGATGATGATGAATGTTGTGATGAGCTATGAGCTGTTCCCATTTTCCTCAGTCAGATTCCATGATATACTGAAGACGGCCCTTTTATTTTAGTTAGTTAATATGAAAGAGTAATGAATGATAAATGCCTTGTTTGATCCATTCTTGTAGACATAGGCAAATAAAGAATTTTTCAAGGTTCCCATTGTCTCAGCCAGTTTGCTATGTGAGCAAAATGCATCGAGAGAGGCACTGCACTCACAGTCGCGTTGTTTAGCCATTTTTCGTGCCAGTGTGAAAAATGTGTGTATCCAATCGTTGATGTGCGGCAAGGGAGCTAAAGCAATTTCAAAGAAATCAATTTGCACATGAATCTGTCATGGTCCATTTGTTACTTGGAATGTGTGTGCACTCAACTTCCTTACCACACCACATGTGATTCCCACATTTAGCCACGCAGGGATGAAATGATGGTTTCATTATGGGAACCATAGGTAGTGGTAGTCAACATATATAGGATCATTTACGTAATCGTACAATGAATGGGTCCTATTGTCAGACGGTTTGCCAAATTGTTCATCTCCCATAGGTGGTCATCATTTTTGGGGATCCGTGTCCAAAATGTGAGTCTTGGATTCGTCTTATGTAGTCATGAATGAACTCATAGTCAGTTAGTTAGTCAGTCGCCCAACTAAACGTACAATTTTGCTCGCAAGTGAAAAAAATCCAATTTCAGGTTAGTAATTATCGTATGACTCGACACATTTACTTCATGATCTTATTTGCTTCGCATTACAGACTTGCTTAAAATTTTGGCTCCCATCACCTTGACTTTCAGGAAACACTTGGAATCTGTTAGTCTCTGCAATTTTCATATTTTAATTTACGAGAGGCTTTTTACCGCACCCTTAATAACGAATTGTAAAAAAGTGTATCTACTGCTGCCATAAACCCCTGTTACAGTTAGTTACAGATAAGATATTTACATCTTATCGGATGAGACAAGCATGAAGGAAAACAAAATCTACTTTGAACTTGAATTGTGTAGAAAGATAAGTGCCAAATGCTCACCCACTGACACAACAATTTGAAAAATTGGACTGACATAACAGCACAAACAATGCATTATTACGTTTACAGCATTTTCCTTACAGCTCTCGTGTTTTAACCCATTTTTTGGATCTGCATTTCAAAAGCTTTACAATTCCTCAATCCTACATATTAAACAAACAAGATTCAGCTTGGCTAAAACAGCTATTGTAAATCCACTAAAAGGAGACAATCCATGGGATTAAATATGATACATGCATTGTATGCGAACGTACATTGCATAAACGAAAAAAAAGATGAAAAACCCTTCTACTTATTGTGCCAATAAACTCTCATAGCCAAGAATTTCCAACTGCATCTGTAACAATTCGTGTCAAGAGAAATCCCCTTTGCCATATACTACTGACTGACTGACTGATAATCACAAATATTGGTCAGTATCATCTTGTGCCGCATTACCCAAAAGGAGGACATAATTATCATTGCAACCAAATACTGTCCCAGTAAGAATAATACGAGAAAAACTCGAATATCAAGACCAAACAACAATTCACTCACTGGTGATTCGAAAACAATATTTAGTGGGACCATTAGCCGTATAGCTAATAGAGAAATTTTAATGGTCATTCCCTACTCTCCAACTGACTAACTAACCAAGTTGACTACCACTACTACTGGGATCATCATCATGAATCCCATAGGAGAAAAAAACTGCTCTGAGCAATAAAGCAACCAGTTTCTAACTTCAACTAACTATCTCAACATAGATGGGAATGTAATCAGGCCTCAAGTCATCACTTTTTCGTACATATATAGTTCTTTCTTACGCATACATAATACCTTTTGATAATAATAATATTTTGGTCTCCAAAAAAATTAATCATTGTTATTACTACTTAGCAGCCATGTTAGCTATAGCTAGCCACTTGCTCACTTATGATACAGTCGCTTGCTAACTAACTAACTTCGCTTCCAAACCTTCTAACTAACTAACTGCTTGCATACATAATACCAGTAAGTAACCAACCATCACAAACTATAATATTCTTTCGGTGGCATCCCCATACTTGATCGTTGTACCCTCTTCTCGCGACTTGCTGGGACGTTCACTGTATAGCAACACTTAACACGACCCGTTGACCCACATTCCCCAAAGGAGTGGTCATCTTCATCATCCTGGTCTCCTGTCTTTCACTTGATGTTCACAACTTGGCGTTCACAATGCCGATATGCATAATAATATAATATTAATAATAATAATGGAGATTCAACCTCCCCGAGCACAGCACGAATGTGGAATTAAACATTTGCTAATGATCACTGCTTGATTTACAGTCCCAGTAGTTTAGTTTGTGATATTATACTTATAACCTACCACAGACCGTTATTTGGAGATTCAGAGGTTCTTTTCGAAATTCGAAACCAAAAATTTGGAGAAAATCAGTAATAATGGAACAGAAAATCAAATTGGGTACTGAAATGACAGGGGATTGAGTGGACGGCATGAGTTAGTTTGATTTGGTTGCCACGCTAAGATGAATTGTTTCATAGTGGTTTGGTTTGTTTGCAAATAATAACTTGTTGAGCGGCTTGTAAGTTCATCATCAAATGATCATGTATGGCTTATATTTTATAGGTAGTTAGTTAGTAAGTTAGTTAGTACATGCAGCATTGTTTTCTCTGTAGGCATTTGGCCTCCTAAAGCTGGTAGTAGGGTTTTTTACTATCTACTGTCATTTCTACACGTCCTACTGGGAGACTGTTGTCTTCCTTTCATTATCATCTTGTAAATAACAATATGCAAATAAAACATTTCAGTCGGTCAAGTTAATGTTGGTTAAAGAGGCAATGGTTGACTAAATTATCAGTTCGTCTCATGCTGTTTCGATATTATTTGGTTGACTGGTTTAGTTAGTATCCAAATTTTTGAGCGGAAAAGGATAACTATTTGTTCTTATTATTGGAAGTATCTGTCGTTTTCAAGAAATATTTTAAAATATTAGATTTTTCAGTTGCTAAACATTCAGAATCAACACACACTATGCAATGTGGTTTCTAAAGGAATTCAATGCTGAACAGTTCCGAAGCATCCTGCAATTAGTAGTTATTATTAACTCTTTGCATAGCGTATAATGCAACTTTTAACTTGGAAATGGAAAAAAATGAAAGAGCGGTATGATTCTATCTGCTATCCAAAAAAAAACATATGTGGATTCTGGTATCTTGAAATCAACAATATCATCGAAAGGAAGGGTGCATATCTATGTATGATTGCATGTCAACGAAATAATTGCATTCAAGAGGGTGAGGTTCAATTTTCTATGTTTTAGGTAAGGTACTTAAAATAGCCCCACATGCAAATATATTTAAAGTGTTGGGCAAGAAAGACTGGAAATTTAATTTGTGTGCTGCAAGGACATCACGTAGGATTGTCGTACCATATCCTTGAGGCGATCCTCCAAATTTCTCAGTAATCGTTAAACTTCCCACATCATTACTGACTAACTGTATGCACATTTGTAGCCTACAATAGTTGGACTATATTCTCTTCAGCGCACAAAAAAGAGAAGTGGTACACTGCAATTTTTTCCAAAAATTAAACCGGAGCAGCAGAGAAATTGAGTGACTATAACTGCTTAACTGATAAAAAATCAAATGAGCAACGGTAGTCCTATTGCTTTCGAGTGAGCATTCTAGAACTGGGCAATGCAAGCGTAATAAATGCAATTCAATCGGAAGCAATTCATATTTTCATATTTTCAACTACCATCCTATCCTACAATAATTTGGCTTCAAAATGGACACCAAAAAAACGATTAGCATATGTAAACGAGCAAAAGCAATGTCCAAACTCGACAATTTCACTAACCATTATAATCACAAATATTTGTGCACAGCTTATTATGCCGTCCATCAATTTTCTTACGCCCGGCGTGAAAATAGCACACACGGAGACAGTTGAACGCATCATGAAAGCCAATTTTCATTGAATCATGTACCATGCAACATTATGAATGCAGTACAACAGACTCTTATGTTGAGACAATATTGTAACAAGCGAAGAGCATATCTGTGTGATTTATGATCTGTTGAAAAAAAGTCCATTAGAGTTCGTTGAGTAAAAGTTAGCGCCTCAAGTCATGGTAAAAAATCGATTAATTTCCCATTTCTAACTAACTATGAGTTAGAATTAGGACTTGCTAAACTCCCATTCTAACATGTCAACCGCAGTCATATTTTGAAAAAAGTTCTTGACCACGTTCATATTATTGCTTTTATTAAAGTGAACATGCGAATTATTAAGTATACCAGTGCAAAAATATCTTTAGTTAGCCATGACTTTTCTGGGTAATAGCTATTTTACAAGCCTTGCCATTCACCTCATAAATCAAACCTTTCCATTTACATGTCGATAATTGTGTGATTGAGAGTATTTATCATTATTTGGACGCTACAGATTCCCATTCGCACCCCAGTATATGTAAATTGTTTAGTCATGTACTTCAGGTACGCGCAGCTAACTAACTTAGTTAGCTGCGCAAACTAACTAACTAACTAACCACTCATCAATTTTTTTCTCCATTCTTCATGCACACTAAGTAGACCACTCCAGAAAGTGAATACAGAGGCAGCCTTGTGTTTTGTTTTTATGAGAGAGAGAGGTAGCTACTATTGAGCAATACTGTATATAGAAGAGAGGGCCGCATTTATTGAGTGAGACACCCTTTATGATTGCACAATATAAAAAAAATTGTGCTCGCACATACATTAACTGAAATCAGTCAAAATTTAGATTACTAACTAACTAACTATAGCTATCTCCTAAACTCAAAAAGCTGTGAGCAAGCACGCATTATAATAGCTGCCTCTGATATTCATCATACGTATATGCTATGCCACTATATACCAGATACATAATTGAATTCAATATGCCAGGGCTACTTGACTACACACGAGTTTAATATATGTACTTTCCTTCTCTAAATGAGGACTTGGAGAGACTACCATTCTTGCACGCTCATTTGAATTGTTCAACTTGAATAGCATTATTACTACGAATTTGGTGCCCCCAGAAATTTATACAAGCATTGTTTCAGATCGTTTCTGATTAGAATCTAATCTAAGTGGACTCATCCCTGTGTATGTTTTTGAATGGTACTGGCCAACTGGCCATCTCCCAGTGTTGCACATTTCCTTTTGTGGACTCAAATTTGACGAGCGAGAAGTAAACACGAATTTTGCGAGCTACGCGTACCTAATGTTGTCGAGATGACGCCTTTGAGCCACTTACTTCCACAAAGACTTTGGAGTGTGTCTAAATACTCATCACTGTTTCATCTCATGCTTGTTTTTTTTGTTATTGTTAAACGCACATCACTCATATAATAACACTAATGAAAGTGTGCAAGTAGTGTACTAGACTACGTGTGAGTGAGTGCCCATAGGGATTGCAAAAGAGGAAAGATTGGAAAGAAATCTGCGAGTCTTTGTCTCATCACATATTTTATTCGCCAATCAATTGAGGGTTGTGCTCTTGTCACGCACATTTTCATCCCCAACAATCCATCTGAAATCTCTAGGATTAAGCACCGCGTTTTCAATTCAAAGGGAAGTCATAGTCATAATAATGCTTAATTAAGACTTTGGACCACTGTGATGATAGACATCAATTAAGTGTTTCATGGTTTTCACCTCTGCGGAACAAAGACGCTCATTTAAATGAAACATTATCCAAAAATAGTTGAGCAACCAACTAACTGGGGTCCCATACTTGGGTCTAAGCCCATTTGGTACTAATTGTTCATGTACAGAGTCAACTAATAGCAAAATTATTGCCATATGAACATAGTATCACCATAATCTTATTTAAATGACTGGGACTGGCTGGCTAAAGAAAAAGTGATGTTTACTTATGCAAGTAAGAAATCTAGTTTCATGTTATATGGGAACTTGGCATTTGCCTTAAGCATCTTGGTGAATTAATCGATTCAACAGAACAAGACTATCTAAATCAATAATAATAAATGAGCAACTTGCCCTTGTAATTTGTGAAGGAATGACCATTGCATCATTTTTTCGTTGAATAGTACGCATGCAAAAGCATGTGCACGCAGATTTTCATTTCTGCCATGGGGTCCTATAGCCTTCACAAACTTATGACTTACGGCATTTGGTTAGAAAGTGTATAATTTTTAATTATACATTCCGTGGATTGCCCAAAGCACAAGAAGATTCAATGATAATAATAATACATGAATATAAATTCAATTTGGACTCCAAGAAAAACTCCTAACCAACACTAACTATCTAAAAGCCGTAGACTGAATTCGTCAGTGTTGCAATAGCCAGGAGATGAATGAAAATATTTTCCTAAACAATTATTTTTCTCTGAGCCGATGAAATTGGTTTTGCAGAACGTGAGGCTTGCTAAATAGTTTTCCTAAATATAGTCACTTGCACTTCAAAAACATACAGACAGTCTAATTCCACATAATCCTTCCACATCATTGCACCAATCCTGCACTCCTTTAGAGCTAACCAATTTTCCCATTAAAGTCAACTAAATGTCACGGTTCCCATTTCAAATCTCTTCGCACCTGTCTATAGTTAATATGCACTTTTCGGAATGCTTACCGCTCAGCCCAAAATTTATGCAGGTACACATATGAGCCCAGAATGGAAAATAGCACAAACACACCTCATTGTTATTTACTCGCCCGTATAACTTGCAAACTAACGAGATGGATGTTCTGTTTGCCATATATATCATCTGAAGAGTGACATGACTGAAATGTCACCTACTGACAACAAAAGGTGTGATTATGGCTTGAAGAAGAAGATGGTGGTTAGGTTAGTTTTAACCACTGTTTGGGATCGTTGGGTGAATAAAATTTAAATCTGCCCCAACAGCAAAATATGATACAATGTTTATCTCGCTTGTTTGCAGCATACATTCTTGTTCTTTTGGAGACTTCTGGGGACATACCAAAACAGACTTTAATTAAGATGTCTTTTCATGGATACAAACAAGTATCATTTACATAAATCATGGAATGTCAGAAATCAAAATGGACCTCCTTTATTATGAGTGTGCTAGTTTGGTTAGCTGCGGTTATTTGTTGAATTTGGTTGCACGGCAACCTGTAAAACAATTTTTTTCTTTTTATCCTGTGCATACAATAGTCATGTTAACGATATCGGACGCACTGAGATTTTAAAACATTTGCATTACGCGCCTAGGTTGCGACTTTCATTTCCCATCATTTGGTTTTTGTACTCAAATCACGTACAATAATGGATCCTTTGTAAGATTGTCAAAGTCTGTAAAAGAAAAGGGATGACACAATGAAGAAAATATTACAATAAGAATAGTTTTCAAAAACATTCGTTAATGATATATCGTACAATGTCAGAAGCAGGTTTGGGAAGTAATAATGTCAAATCGACAATCAATGGATTCACAGAAACACAAGACCCAGCTATGGAGCAGTAAAAACATTTTTGCTGTATTCGTTTTCTAATGGACAGATGAGGTCGTTTTTCCTTTTTTCTACCTTTCAATTTATAGTATTCACGTTCACCAATGCCGTAGAAACCTGTCAAGTATAACTGACATCAGTTAATATTTGCTTGTAGTAGCATAGATTATTGATTTGAAAAAGTGAGCTCAATTTCAAATAATCCCCGGTTGGTAGGTGACAAACAGCGATGCATGAGTAATGCAAATTTTAAACACGTTCAAAACAAATAATTTTGCTTGCAGTTGCATCTCAAAGTAGTTGGCGGCAAAGTTAAAAAAATAATTCTGAAAATCTTAATCACATGTAAGATGCACGTAACACTAAATAAGAATTGAAAAATATAAGTTGAAGTATAAAAAAGTGCTTGGGTTGCATTCTCAGTTGGTTAGGGTTTTCCTTCTCGGTTTTTCCCTATCCTTTTCCTAGCTAAGTATTTCGTTTTCGGTTTTCCCTTTTAAGTTGCCTTTTATTATTTGTTCATAATAAATAATTCTATAAATATAAAAGTATGTGCATGAATATTTCCAATATAATAAGTACATAAATGATTGCATTTGACATAATATAATTTTAATGGACAGTTACTAACAAACTCTGCAATAAAAATGCTTTAAATGAAAACCTGCAATTTGAATCAAAACGAAGATCGATCAAGTTATCAACTCAAGTGCACGATTTTTTCGTCACCTAGCGAGTAAATTTTCTACTTTTACAAACACTGGCAGCCATTATTTTCTTTGTTATTTGAGATGAATAGTACAAATAAGAGCCATTAGATGACACTACGTACATCATCTTTTCCTTGCCAGTGTCAATTGTGTTATCCATAGTCTGAATTTAAATTTTTGTTGTTGGCTGTTGGCTGAAAAATTTCCCATCAAATATGCCTGTAGTTAGTCAGTAACATATCTTGAAACCTGATGTCACATTATTCATTATCATTGCTATTTTAATATCATTAATACAACTGTGTGTCTACAAAACAAAACCAGACGGGAAATGCAAAGTTTCTATTCAAGTCCAAATCTAACTAACTATTGTTGGATATGCTATCAAGACAATTTTTTTTCGCTTTTTGAAAAGTTGTTTGTTTTAAGCATTCAATAAAGATCGTTTTGGTTCAGGTCTTTTTGACCAAAATGTTGTAATTGTAACTATACAGGAATCATTACTAAGATAAATGCTTTCAACCTATAAGGCTTGAATTATGGCTAATCGCAATAAACCAATTACGAATCCGATGAATATTAGTAACCAATACTGATACCGCTGAAGGCGTAGGCAAATAAACACGGATCATATAATATAACAACCAAGCATCATCAATGCAGCTTCCGGATTCCTTAAGGAAACACTCTTTGGTGAACAGAAAACATGAAAAGCCGCAAACAAGATCTTTAGATTTTGGTCCATGAGAATCCATCTTTAATTTGCAATCATTTGGCAGCGAGTAACGCAAATGATTTGCAAACTACACAACAGCCACAATTTTGTACCCTCTAAATGTTTAAAACAGACAATAATTGTGGCCAGTAGCCAGTTTGAGTTCACTGAATTTCATTCCCGAAATCCTATCTAATTTCTATCACACGGTTTGTGTATTTAGAGTGTTAGTTACCCATGTTACCCATCAAAGCTCGATAGGAAAAAAAGGAAAGGTGTTCCTTGATTTTAATGTTTTACATTCCCATTGTTGTTGTATTTTAACGTCAGTCAGTCTATTTTCCAATGCTATATAAGGTGTGATTCTTTTTGTTCTATCGCGGCTACAGTTATTATCGTCAATCGTGTGAACATTCAATTCAATTGTTTTTTTAACTACCACATAGCTGACGAAAAAAATCTAGTATGGTTTTCATTTCATCAGTTTAGTTACTAACTGAAAGCGTCTTAAGATCATCCGGATTAGTTAGTGTTGTTGGCTAGTAAGTTGTAAAGAGTAAATACATTTCTACACACAGTTTATTTATTTTGGTGGGAACTTTCTACTAATACTTGAAGTTAGTTAGTTAGTTAGTTGGGTAATTCGTCCGTCACAAAAGCATTTGTTTGAAGCCATATTGTTCCAGGTGAAACGGATAGCGGCATCGTGTAAAAACAAAAGACAAGGTGTGCTTGCAATTTCAAAAAGTAAGATAGTTAGTTAGTTAGTTTGTAAATAACTAACATACGGTTGGAATCTGAATGAACAGAATGGTAGGAAATTTGATTGCGGTTGTTTGGCGAAAAACCACAGAAGTGCAGTGGTTCCCAGATAGCTACCCAACAATTGCAACTCCACATTTTAATGGATTGCAGGCCATTGGAGGTGATGTGTGTGGGAATATTTATTGAATCAATCATCTGATGCGTGTAAAATAAAAAGAGATGGAAATGTTTGCTTGCAGCGTTTTAAACCATGCTGTAGAAACAATAGAAATAAAAAAGCTAGAACTGTACTAAACTATGTATGTGTGAAGTGACAAAATGGTTTGAGTTTAAGTACATGCATAGCTGGGCATTTCAGTTACCCTTCCTTCACCCTTCCTTCTTTTTGCAGAGAAGGGTCAAATTTTTACCCTTCTTCCTTCTCCTTCCTTCTCCGTTTATTTTTTGCCGTTTCCTTCACCTTCCTTCAGAAGGGTAAAATTT
>Ga0210040_10002420_pt1 | contig 26361 bp, 42 predicted proteins | sample CryGeyCG12114_NA_FD_185462 | JGI IMG/M metagenome (GOLD analysis project Ga0210040, IMG submission 185462) | Groundwater microbial communities from aquifer - Crystal Geyser CG19_WC_8/21/14_NA (SPAdes) (version 2) | ecosystem: Environmental > Aquatic > Deep subsurface > Groundwater | place: USA... | reverse complement strand
GATATAAAACCCAATACCCAAAAAAATAGTGCAACGCTGCATACAACTCGACTACGTTTCATTCTTTCAAAAATGTACCGAAAATACAAACAACATCTTCGTTTATCTCGTCCCGAAATGTATCATCTTTTATTAAAAGTAACATACTGATCCTAAATACACATTCTTTCCCCATCACAGACTTGGTTTAAAAATCAAAGTACCGTAGATAGTAATAATCAGATGAGAGATAAAATAGATAACAAATAACAACAAGAAAATTTTGTCTTGTGTGCAAAAAAAAATAAGAGAAAGAAACATTAATGCACAACCTAACAATAAACAAGGATACAATTTCAACAAATAGCTACAAAAAAACAAGAACTTGTATGTAACATATCCAAAACCCCCAAAGTCTACTCCAAATTCTGGAATAAAACTTCAACCATACATACAAACATACATACATCAATAATTAATATCGCCTAATGAGAAAATAACAACCTTGAATAAAACTAACTTATAAATGCAACTTTAACAAATAACAGTCATGTATACCAAGTTCGGAGGCCAACTACTGACCACTGCACTTCTATACGTAAACAAATTAGCTAATAATATGGCTCAGATTATTTGGCAGTTAATTAAACAGTCCACTTCAAGTCAGGATAATAAATGCCAGCATTCCGCATTTTTAATTTCTGCATTTACTTTCTAATTACCCCCTGGGGTTCTTTTGTAAGTCCCATATCCAAATGGCGAGGCTTCTGTGGTTGAATACAGTCTTCTGATTGGAGACCCGTCTCCAAGTGAAGGCTCTCCTAAGACAAAAACACAAACGGTAATATGAAAACAAGTATGCATTTGCGTTTCTACGAATACTTCATTTGAAACTTACTCCCTTCCTGCAATGATGGATGAGTATTGGCAGACAAGAGGTAGCTGTGACCCGGATGACCTTTGGGAGACTCCGAGCTAATAAACACTGAGCTATTATTGACTCCTTCACTGGACCGCGGGTTCATATAATACTTGTATACTGGTAAAGAAAACAATATTCAAAATTATTAAATAATACTCGGGTATTAACTTGATTCATTTCTTTCACAAATTACTCAAATACCTACCTAAATGGATGACCCAAAAGGCGAGCAGACTAGTGATTAAAATTTGACCAAAACTGGGCACAAACTCGTACAAGAAATTTATTGGATTGAATCCCCGACGTGAAAATTGGGCAGGTGAGCCGGGAAACAAACACGGAGCTCCCCGCACTCTAACTGTTACCTGAAATATAAAAAACAATATGCAAGTTATTCACACCACTCATTCATTTGCATAGTTTTTTTCTCCGGTGAAGAGGCACTTACCCGAACATTTTGATTAGTCAAAGGAGATCGAATAAGAATTTGATTTTGCTCCTTCCCTTTGTCTTCATTCTCGTCTATCCAATAAGATGGGTCTAAAGTGACCGCAAAAGTTCTAGTTTCAGCCTGAGGAGTCATTTTACCCATAGTGCCCGATCCCTTTTCTTCCAAATGTGTAAAAGCGCTCATCCGCTCGAGCTCTCGAATACTCAAATATTCGCTTCCTTGTACCATCTGAAGGGAAAATAAACTCTCATCATATAATCCAAAAAATCTTATACAGAAAGTAAAAACTCACATGAAGTTGATCCAAAACAGAAGAAAGTCCAGTGATGGTTAACTTAGATGTTAATTCATTGGCTGGGATAACCAACGTACTAGTGTGAACATAAATGGCAGGGTGGAATGGTAGAGTCAGCAATTTCGACGTTATTTCATCATTGTCTCGTAAACTAACAGTTAAAGCCACATTGGAAGCGATCACACTTGAAAAAATTGAATCTTGGATATTTTGGTCTGTTCGCTGAACTCTGCACATATATTGCTCTGTAAAACAAAAGAAAAAAAGTTTGACTTGGAAAAATACAAACTCATAGCTTCTTCTACAACAGGGCTTGACTCACTTGTAGCAAAATTGAAAATGGGGAAAACATTAAACAACGCATTGATGTGATTAGCATTCAATTCCTTGCTTTCAAATGACAAGTCACAGAGGAAAGGCAACTCTATGGACGGATCTGTTGAGCAATTGGTACCAGACACAGTTACTTCTGTTTTCCCATCTAGAAGAAATGGGAAATCTAGTGGCATGCTACGTTCTTCATCTCCATTCGTTACCGATTTTGGGTGATCCAAGGACCACTCTAGGGCAGTCAATGGCACAATTTCTAGTCCAATAGAAGCAGCCCGAGATGCCTACAAACAATTTTTTTTAAACCACATTAAACAAACCAATTGAAACCCTTTGCTATTCATTATCCAGCGACACATTTTTACCATAGTTAGGGAAGACGAAGCTGGCAGTTGATATTCTATATTTACGAAACCGGGAATCAAAGGGACCCCGACCCCCGAAACTGGATCCAGCGAAAGTATTCCATAATTGTCCACAGTCCAGTAACCATCCCTACTATGTTGGCCCAATGGCCTAACTCTGCTTCCCAAACAAATTACTTCCCCGACTTGAACTTTCTGAGCCTCCACCTGAAAATATCAACAAAAGTGTCAAACATCGTAATATCCTTCAAAAATTTTCATATTTCAATCTTATTCCACTTACGAAATGCGGTACGATCCCATCAGACACAGACAAAACTAAATAATCCGCCAAATGGGATTTCTCCATTTCGTCTCCAAAGTGGATTACAACACGTCCATTGTTCAAATTTTGGGCTGGGATGGTTTCATTAGTGGCCCCTGCTAGGGGAGACACCTGAGCAATATCCAGCCGGTTAGGTCGGACCGATGGGACCGAATTCGTGGATGTGAATGGTCGACCCAGATTGTCATGATAGCTCACATGGAAAGGAAAAGACAGACCACGTGGCAGTCCGGCAGTGGCGCCATCTTTTGTGAACTCCACGGGCAACTCCCCGGTCACCATCATGTAGCTGACTCGTTTCACCTGAGCAAGTTGACCCAGCCAAATAAATTAATCAAATGATCACTAAAGAATCCAATAAAGAAACTTTAAGTCTCCGCACCTCAATCAACACAGAAAAAGATTGAAGAGCTGCTCCTGGGATCCCGTGAGATGAAACCAACACTACGGCAGAACCAGTACTTTCAGAAGACCGAATATTTCCATTCTTATCCACAGAGATGACATTCTCAGCAAAAACATTAGACGAGGATGGAAGGATTGTGTAAGTGGCGCCCACACCCCCTCCTTTTGTTTTCAAATCCAGCTGAGCATTCGGACTCATCAGGATGGATGGACAGTTGCCAACACTGCCTATTAGAGCCAGCTCGTCAATCACCTGCACAAGAAGAAACTTTTATACACCAAAACTAAATTAGGAGGGAAATTGACCAACTAATTAACTATGCATACCTCAATATCAATCTCATGGTGAAATTGTCGACCATTGACTACTGCATCTACGCGGATGGTCACATGACCCGGACTAATGCCTTCGAATTGCATTTCCATTTTATCCGTGTCACTCATACGGTAGCCATATTCCTGCATAAAAAAACTCTGGAATAAAACATGGGAGGCTGTGACATATATATACGGTTTAAAAATCTAACCTGGAATCCATGGACAAGCTTCCCGGTATCCCGATTAGTCAATGTCCATACAAACGATCTGGATCCCGACCCAGGGGTCATGAATGCTGGACTCAGAGTGTTCCCATTACCCCATAAGCCTACAACCCAAACAGGCATGCGTTCCCCCATCTTTATTTTTGTGAGTGGAGCATGTACGCGAATCGCATCAATGGTCACAACATTCACTATGACAGTTTCTTCGGAATACAGACGGGACGATGAAATACTCCCATCCAAGCATTTCGCACGAACTAGCGTTTTTCCTAGTGATTTAGCTTCGATCACTCCATTGGTACTTACTGCCGCTTTTTTGTCATCATCTGCAACACATAGTTTTAAATGCTTTACGGTGTTTGTTTTGGTTAGCTAAAAACATTTCAGTCATTTCAGTGTTCTGTTTGCTCTTGAAAACACTCATTTCGAAAATCTCATATTCACAAACGTGTAAACTCATAAAAATCTATTGCAATGTAGACAAAATGAGCCAAAATGGTTTATGGAACAAACAAACTGATAAGATTTCGAAAGCTTTACCAGAGTGAAATTCCACAATCACATCAGTCTGTGGCCCCCCATGAGGAATCACTTGGTACACCGAGCCAATGAGCAAAGTCAAATTCTTTGGATCTACACTTAACGGAGGATACACCGAGATTCTTTTGGGGACAGATCGGATCCATTTTCCAGGTGCTCCCAATCCGGCTTCTGCAGCATCAGCTGTGAAAATAATAGTGCCGGTCCCAACTCCTTTCCCTTTCATTTTGTACCTACCAACGATGAAAAATCAAATAAAAGTCAACCCTACACTAGACAGACACAACCCATCTCTTATTGTAATTTCCTTACGTGATAAATGTATCCTCCGCCTCGAAAACTTCTGGGATCAACTCAATGATATGAGAATCCAAAGGAGTTTCCAGTTGCAGATGGACCAAACGCATCATATTGGGTGACAGCAGAATCCCCTTGTGATCATAAATGGACACTTCCAGCAAAGCACTGGTCCCCACTTGCAATTTTTCGGTAGTGCTCACATGTATACTGCCCACACCATTGATTTCCACAATGGATTCAGCTACAGGTGAATTCGGGAGACACAAATCGAGCACCAAAATTTTCCCTGATCCTTCTGACAATGGTGTGACTACAATAGTTTTGTTTTCTTCGTGATATGTTGAGCTCATTTTAGAGAGACCTAATGTGTCCACTTGGAAATGTCCAGATCCTTCTTGAATTCTCAAAATTCCCTGTGCACACAAAATTCGTTTCGTTTGAGATTTCACTGGGAATTCCAAGTATATACTTTTGTCTAGCTTCTCACCTTGGAAGATGGATGATTGAAGACAGTGATAGGACTAGGACTAATCTTGACATCCCCGACCAAATGAATGTCCATAGAATACACCAAACTCATATAGTAATTTTCTTCTTCTTCATCTCCTGCTCTAAAAGTGGACCATTTACGGGTGGCCAATCCATTATTTTTAAGAATCTCGGATCGGTAACCTTTCATTTCTGCTTTAATCTCCACATTTCCACTCAATTTTTGACCAACAAAGTATTGATAACCTAAAAACCAACCATTGTGTCATTAAAAAGTCAAATACAAAACTTAAAACAAATTCTCCATTAAAATAACTTACTTGGTCCACAGGACAAGTATCCATAAGCAGAAGGCAAAACTTGGGTAGTCACCCATTTCTCGTGATAAAACTTAACCAAATGACTAGGGGTAGCAGTCCAAGCCAAAATTAAACTCGTCACATTATCAAATCTTCGTCCCATCTCATCTTTCACAATTATCGATACTGTAGTATTTGCATAGTTCGACAGGGCTACACGAGACACAGTGGCCGAAGGGGTGCTGCTGGGACATTTTTTATTTGTTTTTTCATCCTTCTCTATTTTAAAGTACACGTCACGGGGTTCTCCACAAACTACGTTTACTACTGCCACTTCCACAACCGATTTCTACACACAAGATAAATCCATCAGCAAACCGATCTTGCACTCTTTTAGTTTAGTTTTCAACTCTATCTAGGGTGTTATTATCATAGCAAATGTTAAAACTTACAGTCTGAGCATCGAATAGAGAAGTTCTATTATTGCCCACAGAGAAGATGAGTTCTGTTTCCCCAATCTCTTTACACAAAAGTTCATATGCAAACATATCAGGAGGGGCACCTTCATTTAATTTTAAGTCCACTACAGATGCTACAGTGATATTGGCTAGTTCAGCTTTCTTAAAAAATCGGTCATGTCTTTCCACCATCGGTCGGGGACCCCCTTGAAATACAACATGTCTACTGGATCCCACAGCTAGGACAGTGCTTCGTTTTGCTGGTTCAATAATCTTTGGGGAAAAAATCAACATCAGAAAACGTCGAATTTTGAATCTCCTATGGTATGAATATGTATGCTGAATGAGCATTACTATACCTTCAAGGGCTCAAAAGTAGTCAGCGTAACAGATTCCCTCATGACAATGTCTCCAATCATATATTGCACAGTCACAACAGTGGAACCTAAACCTTTTCCCAAAATGGGTAAGATTCTGCATGCTGGTTTCATGTGTGGCACTTTGGTAGACTTTTCATACACGAAATTTAGCTCATTAGATAGATCCACTTGTAAAGGCAATAAAGTGCAGCTTGAATATGGCACAAGGGGTGCATCTAAAAACAAAATCCATCTAATTAGTCAGCGCACTCACAGGCAAAGTTAGCTTTCAATCTTACCATTCTTCAGCTTTTCTTTGTCTCCAGGACGAACTGTATAGAATGCAATCGGGACGTGAATGTAGGAGCCAACCCTGGCTTCAAAAATGTTATCTACAATCTTCATGGTAGTAGGCACGATAATATGGACACGACTGGTCCCATAAATATGGGGATTTAATGCTGACGTGGCTGTAACAGTTACAGATCCATGACCTTCAGTGCGACCTCGTTCTCCAGCTGGTAAAGTTACAATTGAAGTATTGCTTGAGCTCCATTCTAGGACAGATCCCCCACCAGAGGCCTAAACAAAACAATATTGGTCAAAGATTTCATACAAAAGACGCAAGATTTATTTCATATAGAACTAATATGTTACCTTCCAATGGAGATCATATTTAGGCTGAACGTTGGGATCCCAAGGTAAAATAGTTTCTTTGGGAGTAAGAGCAACATTCTGAATGATATTCATTTCTTCTTCCCCAGTCACAGGTTTCAAAGGTCTGAACAATTTGGATGCACCGAGAATTCCCCCTTTGCTCATAGTCCAACTAAGTAGTTTCCCAGTTAATTCTGTTCTACCCATCTACAAAACACAAAATACATCATGTAGAACCTACTACTAACTACTCGACAAATATTTAGCATAACTCATAAGAGATTGTATTTACCCTAATGGGGAGACCAGCAACCCATGTACCATTTTTCACTGACGTGTCCACACGAAAATAGGCCGGATCTATATCCAATTCTACAACGGTTTCTTCGGGAAATACCATACGATGATGGTCAACTAAAACGTCCACTTGGATTTCATAAGGTTCACCCATGATAACTGCCCAATTTCGATGTGGGAGGATGGTCAATGATAACCCAGTTGGGTGTCGAACATGGAGATCGCTTGTTAATGCTTTCGGGTGATCCTCTTCCATCATTTCGGATTCCCAGTTTTTGTCCTTTACTATCAACTGGAAAAATCCAAAAGCAAATATTTTTACGTCCATAAAAGGTTCCACTCATCCTCTTCTGCAGTTAATTTTACCTGAGTATCTCCATAATCCAAAGCCGTAATAATATTAGATTTTTCATCATAGACTGCCACAGTAGCGTTGCTTACTCTGACTTGGTACATTTCAGAAGGAAGTGGAATTTCTGGAAATCAAATCATTCACCAAATGAACTACTATTTAGTTAGTTAGACTTGTGAGTAAAACAATTCAAGCATACCGATCATGCTGCCTTTTTTCGCTTGCCAAAGTCGTAAAGGAATGCTGGCCCCTGGTAAAAGAAATGCTACTGCTGGTTCCACATGCAAATTAGCTACAACCATGACTCTTACTTCAATAGAAATATCCTAAGAAAATGATAACAATATTTTGCGGTTCATTAAGGTTAAAACAAAGCATAACTCAGTCAGTGACCAATAATACTAACTAACTTGATAATATGTGTCACCCAAGTCCACAATAATGTAGGCAGACCCAGTTTTAACGCCTTCAACCAAAACGGTTGAGCCTCGTAGACCATTAGTTTCCAGTGCAGCTACCCCAGCGGGAGCTTTGTAAGGGGATTGTGTAAATGGTATGAACCGGCAGACCGATGTACTCTCTTCCTTTTTCAATCCACGTAGCTTCCAATTTATTGGGACGCCATCCAACGTTGTAAACTCATTCAGTTTGGCGTCGTACGCCCGGACGTGGAATTTGGAAGGTGCTTCTTCCAAATGCAATTCTTTGGTGGTGGTTACAATTTGAATGGACGCAATTCTATCCACAATCACGTCGCATCGAACTTGTTCACCTGTTTCATAAAAAATCATAACTCATAGTTAGTAAGAGCTGTAGCCCAGATAAAATAGACTACAGTGGTTTACTTTATTTGTTCACCTGTGCGAGGATCCTTAGCAAACACAATGGCATTCACAGGCAAGACTGATAAGTACAATCGTCCTGGATGCGTATTAATAACAGCAGAATCGGAGCAAGCAGTGCCATCATCTAGTTGGTCCCTACGTCCTGTAAGAACCATGTCCACAACGTCGGTTCGAGATAAACTCCTGGAAATGGAAAAACAAAATGAATCAACCAATAAAGATTACAAAAAGAATTCCCGTCCTCTCACCATATATAACAACCCGGAGATTCCACTCTCAAAGTAAAGTTCGCACTAGCAGTTTCGAAAAGGGGTAAACGAAATCGTGGGACATTCAGCTTCAAATGGGCATTCCCCAAGCCGATAAATACAAAAATAATGGCCAACACTGGCAAATGAGACCCTTGAGTCTTCATTTTGGCGATTTTCCCCAAAAATCCAAAACAGACACACAGGCTAAACTCACTAAACGGTAAATCTAAACTACGCACACATCACAGAATACAAACCAAGAAAAGTTAATTAGAAAAAATCATATCAACTGTTGTGTTGATCGTTCCATGAATTGTTTACTTATTGTTAAAACGTAAAACTTGTCACTTAATCTTATAACTTATAATTAATTTCCAAGACTTTTTCTTTAATGATTGATTTATTATTCAGCAAAAGCAAAACGTATAAAAACCCTCAGGCCGGTTGAAAACAATAATTCCTGTTTAACTCCCGCTATAACCGGTTTACTCTACGGTTTGTTGAACCCTCGTATAAACCTTTGTTCAGCATTCCTTCCTCAAATGGGATTTTATAAACCCATTGAAATTAGATTTCCCGGGCATTTTACATCTTAAATTGCCAAAAATGTCGTACATGTGTCCCTGGTCGCTCGCCGCAACGCTGCCGCACGTCGTGGAATTCATTTTTCATTCTTAAACTAAAACCATGAGGATGTCGCTGTGTCATATCAACTGCATGCCTACATTGTGACTAGTTGGGTACCCAATTAAATTACAATTACAACGAATTACAACGAATTGTTAGTTAAAGTTGCTTAATTGAAGCATAGCAGTTAATGATTAGCCGAAAATGATTTGAAATAAGGTTATCAGTCCCATCATAGGGATAACAGAGCGAGAGTAGTAGATTGGATTTTGCTGGCTTCAAGATTCCGTATCGCTTTCAATTATGGTGAAGGACCAATTTCGGGATAACCAGGACCATGGTTATACTGTGTAAGTATCCATTGTTTTATTTTTAGTACTAAACTAAACTAACTTTGTCTCAACTCTATTGTCTGGGTGTATTCATTCGTTATTTTAACCCCCCCCCCACTAGGTCTGGAGTCCACTTTACTGTCGCTAGTGCCGAAGAATTGACCCGTCAAGGTCATCTGAAAGTGGTAGCAAAACATTTATACGAGCAAGATGGCAAGCGGACGCCAGTCGCCCATGGGGTTCTGGATCGACGAATGGGGACCTGCAGTAAAGATTTCAAATGCGCTACTTGCTCCAAAGGACTTGTAGACTGTGTAGGGCATTTTGGCTATGTGGATTTAGAACTTCCAGTATTCCACTGTGGGTACTTCGTTCCTATCTTGAATATTTTGCAGACAATTTGCAAGGTAATATTTAGGGTGCACAGCTTGGCTGTTTTTTCAAAGATTTATTTTATTGATTGTGGCCGACGAATTTTGCAGGACTGTGGTGCTATACTTCTGAAGCCAGAAGACAAAGAAGATTTGCGAGACAAAGTGATGAGACCTAACATGCCATACTTGTTGAAAAAAGCGTTGCGTCGAAAAATCCTAGTTTTGGCCAAAAAAATGCATGTTTGCATCTACTGTGGGTCTCCGAATGGGATTGTTAAGAAATGTGCTATGCTGCGTATTGCTCATGATAAGTTTCGGTATTCAAAGAATAGTCCCAAGCTTAAGGCTTTTGAAGGTACCAAAAGACTGTTCACTTCACAAGTTTGATAAAAATGTAAATTTTCAAATTTCTAATTAATGCTTATCACAGCGGAATTTGAGAAAGCCACCGGTGGAAAGCTTGCCCAATTAGATCCATCTGTAGACATTTTGAATCCCTTATTAGTGAAAGAGCTATTTGAACGGATCGCTGTTAATGACTTGCCTTTTTTAATGATGGGAAACGATCTACTCTTCCCCACTAGCCCAGTAGATCTCATTCAAACAAAAATCGCCGTTCCACCTATTTGTATTCGACCATCTGTAGTCTCTGAAGTTAAAGCTGGAACGTAAGTGTTGCATGGTCGATTAATACATTGGTTAGAGCTAGAATTATTCATACTGTAATGTAGAATCAAATTCCATCTTATTTTGCAGGACAGAGGACGATATAACAATGAAACTATCTGAAATCTGCTTCCTAAACGAAGTCTTATCCAGGCACAGGGAATCAGGAGGGAAAGTAGAAATGATTTCTGAAGATTGGGATTTCATTCAGATGCAAGCCGCACTGATGATAAATTCTGAAGTTTCTGGAATCCCTGCTCAGCATTTGAATAAGAAGAAAACAGGTAAACCCCTTCATTTTCAGTAGTTTTGACAAAACTATTTATTGGCTAAGTTAATGGCAATCGCATTGGTAATACAAATAATATTTTTAATAGGAAGAGGATTTGTCCAACGCCTCAAAGGAAAACAAGGACGCTTCAGAGGAAATCTATCTGGCAAAAGAGTAGATTTTTCTGGTCGTTCAGTCATTTCTCCAGACCCGAATCTCAGAATTCAAGAAGTCGGGGTTCCCATTCACATGGCAAGAGTATTAACATATCCTGAAAAAGTCACTCCCTACAATATCAAATGGTTGCGCACAGTGGTCAGTTACACGTCCTATCTAACTAACTAGAGCGTTTTTTGTGTGTGGATATTTTCGTTAGATCTAGTAAATCACGATTTACTAATTTGTAGGTGAAAAATGGTCCAGATACTCATCCCGGTGCAAACTTTATTGAAAGTAAAGATGGCAGTATTCGTAAATATTTGCGATATGGGGATAGGAAAAAGATGGCTGCCGAATTAAGATATGGAGATGTAGTTGAACGGCACACTTGTGATGGGGACATTATGTTGTTTAATCGACAACCTTCACTCCACAGACTGTCCATAATGTGCCACAAAGCAAGAGTTATGGAAGGCCGAACTTTGAGGTATGCAACATATACATAATCGATTTCCTTTTGAACGTACTAATTTTCCGGTAGAACAAGGCGTTCAGTTTGCAATAAACTGCGCGTTTATAAAGATCGGTAAATTAATGTAAATGTCCACTTTAAACTCATCTTTGTTTTGCTAATAAAACTGGTGAATCCTGTCGTGGACTACAAAATCTTGAATAGTACGAATTGTACATGTAACAGAATTATGGAATAGAATTCTGATGGAGTGAACACTTTTCCTATTAGATTCAATGAATGTGTTTGTGCCCCTTACAATGCGGATTTTGATGGGGATGAAATGAATATACATTTGCCTCAAACTGAAGAAGCTAGAGCGGAAGCTTTGACTTTAATGGCGGTATAGACTCAAATTTTAGCTTTCAGTGCTCAATAACGATTTTTTTCTATATTCTTCATTTGTTTGGATTTCAGAACGAATCCAATCTATGTACCCCTCGTAATGGGGAATTAATAATCTCCGCTACTCAAGATTTCCTCACAGGATCGTACCTACTTACGAACAAAGATGAATTCTTCACAAGACCGGAAGCATGCCGCATTGTATCCTGGTGTGTTGCATCGGTCTCGGAATTGTTAGAATTACCTCCTCCCGCTATTCGAAAACCGATGCAGCTGTGGACGGGCAAACAACTGATTTCCTTGATTTTTACTCCCAATAGTAAATCTCATATTCGACTCAATCTACGTGCTAAGAGCAAAACTTATTCGGGCACTTCTGAAGAAATGAATCCTAATGACTCTTGTAAGGAATTCAAATGCTCTGGCATTATTGCTTGCACTATACGATTGACATTATTTGGTATGTTTAGACTAAGGAGTTTATTTGTTTGTAAAACTCAATTAGATGTGGTGGTACATAATTCTCAATTGATGTGCGGTGCGTTAGACAAAGCTACGTTGGGCTCGGGAAAAACCAATGTGTTTTATGTTCTGCTCAAGGACTGGGGAAAGGTACAATAATAGTATTCAAATATTTCTATGGTTTGAATTAGCTAACAACAAGAGTTTCAGTTTGTCAGTTGAATGAGAATGGCATTATGATGTTTTCGAGTCTGTTCACAGGAATCTGCGTGCCTAGCTATGTACAGACTGGCTAGAATCACTTCCAATTACTTAATGAACCGGGGATTTTCAATTGGGATCGGAGATGTGACCCCAGGTGCTGGGCTAGTGAAAGCTAAGAAAGAATTAGTCATGTCTGGATATAACAAGTGCTTTGAGATGTTGTCCAAACCTTCGGAAACTTTGGATTCTCAGGTAAGTTGAGTTGTTAGTTAGTCCGAATTGAATCAGTATTGTTTTATTTCGTCTTGCGTTACTTAGGAAGGACCAGTACTGAAAGCGCTCTCAGACATTCGTGACTCTGCCGGTAAGCTGTGTGTCCAAGAACTTCACAAAAGTAATGCACCCCTCACAATGGCTTTATGTGGATCCAAGGGGTCGAATATCAATATTTCTCAAATGATTGCTTGTGTGGGTCAACAAGCCATCAATGGAAAACGTGTTTCCGAAGGATTTTATCAAAGATCCCTTCCTCACTTTAGGAGGCATGGTAAATGTTCTCACTTTGAAATGAATCACATTTGATTGGCTGTATCAGTTAACTTTTATTAACTACTATTATTATGTTTTTTAATAGATCGAGGTCCTGAAGCCAAAGGATTTGTAGCCAATAGTTTTTTCTCTGGCTTGACGCCGACGGAATTCTTTTTTCATGCTATGGGCGGACGTGAGGGTTTGGTAGACACGGCTGTAAAAACTGCCGAAACTGGGTACATGCAACGTCGATTGGTGAAAGCTTTGGAGGATTTACGGTGCCATTATGATATGACAGTTCGAAATGCAGAGGGTCATGTTATTCAGCTCTGTTATGGAGTAGATGGTAGGGTTACATTACCACAGACTAAATGTTATGTTCTAGGAAATTATTTTGATTCCTGTCATTTATTTTTAGGAATGGATCCGATGAATATGGAAAACAATGATGAACCTGTAGACTTTTCCCGTGTGTATTTAAATACCCGTTCAAGGGACGGGGAAGTCATGGAGCCCTATTTGAATGATGAGGAGAAGCTCAGACAATTGCAAGTGATTGAAGAGGATGCGAAAACGAATGCTCAACAACTGATCAATGGGGATACGACTAGTCAGTTCAGTGAGCAGTGTAAAGAGTTTGTTTTCAAGTGAGTTTACTGTAGATTAGTAAATTGGATTAGGCAATCTATACATTTTTGAATTCGGGAGAACAAGGCGTCCATTCAGTCATTGAGTGGGGGTCACAAAAACCCGGAACAGTAAATTAGTTCTCTTTAAACTCATCATTGATTTGTATCGATTGGTGAATCCTGTCGTGAACTACATATTCAAATTGAAACTAACTGCTGTTAGGTTGGTTGTGTTGTAGGTTTTAGTTCGTGTTTTTGTGTACTCACTCGGTTTGTTTTTATTTTAGAAACGTATTTCGATCAAAGGAGCTGATCGCATTTGTTAGAGACTGTTGGGATCGTTTTTACCGGGCTAGAATGGAGCCCGGGACTGCAGTAGGTGCATTGGCTGCCCAAAGTATTGGTGAGCCGGGAACTCAAATGACACTGAAAACTTTTCATTTTGCTGGGGTAGCCAGTATGAACATCACTTTGGGAGTTCCCCGCATCAAAGAGATTATCAATGCGTCCAAAAATATTTCTACGCCTATCATTCAAGCTCGGCTAGTCAAAGAGGATCCTACGGTTAGTTATATAGTTGTTTAGTTTGTTTGATAAAATATAAAACGGAAGTAAATTGTAATTTCTCCTTTTCATGTAGTTGGCCATCCAGGTGAAAAATGTTCTACAAAAGACGAGGTTGGACGAAATTTGTGAAAGAATTGAAGAAGTTATGATGCCTGAAGATATTTTCATTCTAGTGCATCTGAATGCGGAGCAATTAACGCGTCGGAATTTGACAGCTTTTGAAGTCGGAGAGAGTTTGAAACAAACATTGAAAATCAAACGATTTGATGGAGTCCGGGCTGTGGATAATGTACTTTGTATATTGCCCCCCGACTCGGCTAAATCCACTTCTTATTTCGTCTTGCAAAGTTTGATGAAGACTTTACCTGGGTTGACTGTTAAAGTGAGTCTTTTTGTCCATTATTTACAATTTAGTTCCTTCGAAGATATGCTCGTTGTTTGCAAAGAGGTTTTAAATGCTCCTTGTCGTCTTTGTAGTATGTATGGACACGCAAAATATTTATAGATTTTTCATGATTCTTTGTTCAACTCTCCTCGGTTCAGAACGATTTATTATCTTAAAAATGCTATAAAAAATCAGGAATGCTTGTTCTACGTTTGGATATAGTTTATGTTAAGGAGCATTGAAATTGTGATTGGTTGTTTATAATTTATGGGATTTTCGTGTTTAGGGAATCCCGCATATCAACAGAGCGATTGTATCGTCTGAACAAGGAATATTCAAGGTACTAGCTGAAGGGGACAATTTTCGAGGAGTTTTAACCACACGTGGAGTGTGCCCTATCAGGACGAGTACTAATAATATTGCTAAAATTTCCGAAGTTTTGGGCATTGAAGCTGCAAGGTAACTTACTTATTGGACTGATATTTAGTTTTTTTTTGTAAATGGACTGCCGACAGAACAAGGCGACCAATTGTATCAATTGATTGGACGTTTATAAAGTTCGGAATAGTAATGAATTGTTCACTTTAAACTCATCTTTATGATGCCCAAATATTTGGTGAATCCTGTCGTGAACTACACCAAAATCGAAGCCAAATAAAAATGAAATGCATGCATGTTGTAGGTTTTAGTCCCTGTGAACAAAAAAAAAAACGTGTCTACTAATATTAGATACGTGTTTAAAAACTTGGGAAAATGAAATGATTGTCCTCTTTAAACTCATGCTTGTTTTCACAAGTGGTGAATCCTGTCGTGGACTACAAAAAACAGTACAGATCAAAATTAGGGTTCCAGAAAGAAAATGCGTGAACTTTTTTAAAAATCGTACTTTTCAAGGCTGTAAATAGACTTGCAATTTAATAATGCAAAGAAGTGATTCGATTTTTATGAAAATTGAATTATTCACCCTAACGAAGCAAAATTTTGTACTCGCAGCTATATAATTTTTAGTTGTTGAGCTGTTTATTTTTTGTTTTCGAGGATAACGAATTTTTTGGGTATTTTGATGAATTTCAGATCGAGCATTATACGTGAAATCCAGTATACTATGGAATCCCATGGAATGAGCGTAGATAAACGTCATTTGACCCTCGTAGCTGACTTAATGACCTGTCGCGGGGAAGTTTTAGGGATTACTCGACATGGACTGGCGAAAATGAAGGAGTCTGTTCTGATGTTGGCATCTTTTGAAAGAACAGCGGACCATTTATTTGAAGCTGCTTATCATGGCCAGAAAGACTCCATCTCGGGTGTTTCCGAGTCCATTATCATGGGACGGCCAACTACTTTGGGGACTGGATCGATGCAAATTTTGGAAAAAACTGCTCCTCATCAACCCTTTCAAGAACGACCTTTAATTTTTGAATCTGCACTTTTGAGGTGTAATGGGTAGAAACTAACTATCTAATGCATTGACTGGCAAACTTTTGATCCATACGTTGTTGACTAATTTTTAGTGGTTCAAATAATGCACAAACTGTTTATATGTTGGTTTACTACACATACTATTTATTTTTGTACAACAAATTGAATAAAATCTCGCACCACTAATGTGGCTCATTTGCATTAAGTATGTATGTAGCTTAGCTAAGTGAAGGTTACCTGTCTGCCGTGTGTTGAAATGGGTCGATCAATCAACTAATGTCACGTAAAAAATCTTTCAAATTATTAGAATATTTTCTCATCGGCTATGACGTCCAGACTAAAATTTGAGCTTTAATGCACATGCTTATCCAATCTCAAACCCAAATGCATTTTGTGTTTACGCTCCGTCCGAAAGATTTGGTTACATTTAGTGCACACTCTCATACTCACAGGGCTGGTAATTCGTATTTATAATGCTGTAGTATGATTCACTAAAAAAAAGAGTACAGAAATAATTTATAATGGTTTATTTATCACCCTGGCACATGAACTGAATTGAAAAATTTTCTGGGCACAATACATCAAGCTAAATCTAGAATACTGATAGGTTTCAAATGCCGTAAAGGTTTTACTCCTTCTTTGGATAATAGCCCTTCTAGTTTTGAATTATTTGCTTCTTTTCCACTAAAATTCATGTCCGCTGTATTCAGAAAGTTGTTAGAAAGTGGACGCATCGAACCTGTGAAAACAACGGTACCAGCTATAAACCGTTAACTGAACCAATGCATAGTTCGTTAATATTTTCTTGGTAGTAGTTATTCGCGCCAATTAACAAACATACCATTATTGTGAGTAGGTCGAATATTGTCCACAGGAGATGGTCCCCATGAATGGTGTGTCCCATTTTTGGTTGCCATCAAATTGCTCATTGAAGACTCATCCCCACTACCACTATTTAGACTACGACTGGTCCCATTGCTGTGGTTTGGACTTGCTCCACCACCATTCACTTGATTTCGCCAAGTGGCAATAGAAAGAGGACTCGAGTTATTGTTGGGATGACTTTTGTTCATATTCGATTTGATTGCTAGTTCTGCTATGAACAAGGTGGCAAGCAAAGCACCCGTTTGTAAAACAGTAAATATGTACAGACATTTCACATCATCCATCTACTCTATATGCAAATTCTACTCGACTTTAACTGGCTTTAACATTCTGCAGGAAATTAAATGAACAATTTTGCTCAAATAAATGTCACACGATTCAATAAGTCACTCACCTTGCCATTTATTGACCACACGACTTGCGTCTTGTTGAGCCTTTATTACCAACTCGGTTGCCCGTTTCGGTTTAAAATAGTTTTCCATTAGATCGTCCGTATTTTGAGCTTGGAACTTCTAATATAAACATTCATGTTTACAAATATTGTGGGCAATGCAATGCATTGTTTAGGCATCAACTAACTATGCAGCAAGAGTGCCTGCCATCTACTTTTACTGGTGGTGAGTGAACCAAATTGTGATTCAATAAGGTACCTTTATAAGCAAACTAGATTGTGGAGCATCATTTTCATTCCCAGTTTCACAATTAGGGGAAAAAAGACGTGCAGGAGCAGTTCTGGATGCAGAATGGGCTCCATTGATGAGTAAATGATTTCCATTCTGTCCACCATGGTCTTCACTGTATTGATTATTACTATGCCAGCCATTTTGTGAGCCCAGTCCCATTTTTTGTAAGCTCATCGCATCTAAGTAGTCATTTAGTATCTTGAGTTAGTTAACCCGCTTTTGTTCAAACAAAAAAGCCACGCTATAACTCGATTTACCTGTTGGAGGCAATTTGGTTTTTGTAACTGTCAAGTCTGGAAGTTTCCACCGTTGTAATTCGTCACTCCATATTGCTTCAGATTTCATCATATCAATATTGCTAGAGTCCAGATTGAATAAATCACAATAGGACAGTATAAGACAGTGTGTGTTTCATACATGGGCTTGTGAACGCCTATATAACCAACAACTAACCTGTAATTACAATCTCTCCTAATAGTTGGAGCAATTTTGTCCAGTAACCCTTGCAATAATTTGAGCTGTTGATCCTGACGTCGAATTGTTTCTAAATAGTCAGCCCTATCATTTTGGAATTCGCTGTATAGATCAGAAACTTCTCTTTCTAAGGACCGCACCTAAAAAAGCGAGGAATTTAGAGTTACTAACTAACTAACTAACTATCAATAACTATAAGAGCTTGACATGAGGAACCAAAATTGGACTTGTCAAACAAACCTTCTGCTTAGATTTTTTCAGGGCATCAGTTTTAGCACGCAATTCTTCTTGAATGTTTCCATAGGCGGCTGTAAGTAAAAGCGCTTCATCGTCTCCATGTGTTTTTAACGCCTCAGCAATAAGTCGAGCTCTTTTTTCTGCGGCTTTTTTCTTCTTTTGTCTTTTCGCTTTCAGTTCTTCATCATGAGCTCGTTCCCCACCAACCATATTTTCCTCAATTTCTTGCAATCTATATGCGTTAAAAAGAAAATAACTCAGGTTTCAATCGAAACCCTAGAAAAACAGAGTCATACAGGGTTTAAAATACCTAGCCAAGGCTTCAGTTTGAGTTGGACTCAAATTATCATGTTTCGTCCCAAGTGTAGGAGATCCTGGAGCTTTAAATCCAGATTTTGACTTTTCTAAATTCTCACTATTTCTTTGTACTTGCTTCAATTTACTCTCGTAATCATTTTTCAAAGAAGAGACTTCAGTTTGTAGCTTTGCATTGCTTTTTTGTTCTTTTTCATAGTTTTTTCGAAGTGCGGCCAACTCTTTTTCATATTCTTCACGGATTTTTCGACGTTCCGCTTCTAATTCTTTTTCATTCTCTGTTAACGATATGAATCACACTCAAAACTACTGTTTCAATGAAGTTTGTATCAATGCATGCTATTTTGTTTTTTATAAATACCTGCACCCATGATGCCCGCATTGGGAATATCTTGGGGACTAAGGAGGCAATTTTTATTATTTTCTCCAGATTTTTGTTGGCGCTCCAAAAGTAACTTAAGCTCTTGAATTTCCTTTTGATATTCGCTCAAAAGGGCATCTTTAGGATCCTGATTTATACGAGGTTTGTTACAAATATTTTTCGCCCTGTTCGCATATCGAACTGTACTCAGAGTTTCATCATAGTTATTATCTGCTGGGCTAATGCAACCTATCATTAAAGTTTTGGTATTTCCTCCCAGTGAGTCCTATTCGTTAGATATACTATGAGTTAGTTAGTTTGTTCGCTACCAAAAAGTTGGGCACTTTTCCATGAATCATTTGCCGTTTTTACACTTACTTGAAGCAATCTAGTGAGCTTGGAGTCTCTGTAAGGAATATGTTTGCATTTGCCATCAACTAATGCAGAAATCACATTTCCTAATGCACTAAGTGACAGATTTATTTTTGTGGCTTCTCTTAGTCTTTCTCCAGTTGCCCCTGTGATGAAATTTTTATAGATAGTTTAATTTCCTCTACCCACTGTACAGGAGTTCTCATAGTCCTGCATCCTGGCTGTACCGAATTTTCAGCTTTTGTTCCTTTGATATGTACAACGTACCTGTTTTAGTTTGACGCTCACTGCCAGCCAAATCCACGAGGTTCAATTTCCCTTTACGGATATTTTGCTCTTGATCCATCATTTCAATATTGATTGTGAATATGGAGTGAGAACGGGAGCTATCTGCATTCATTAGGGTGGCTCCTGTGGCTCGATTCTTCCAACCTTTTTCCATTAGATTTTCGCATTCTTTCACATTGTGCACTGCATGAACACTCAAATCTAGATGACAATGACAAAACATATTGATAATGAAATTATAGTTTGCTAATAAAATTCATCTTAATTAGATACAATCGGAGCATATTCATTCAGTAGACGTAAACATATGCATCAAAAAGTTTGTTTGTTCTTTTCATTTGAAAATTTTAGCAATAAAGAAAATAAGAGACTGAGCTACGCATTTTTCGGACAGCAAACCATTTCAGAAATGTCCATGAAAGGTGACCTTCATGAATAAAAGAGATAGCACAATATGACAACGAATGTACCCATCATAAGGAATATTCTTGACATTGAAATCGGCTTTAAAAATGCAATATATGACTCACAGAATAGTATTATGGTCAACTTGAATATCAAAATCGATAGATAATGTAGCCACTTTGGAATGTTTTGTATGCTTTCCTGCACAATTATATTTGACAGCACCCTTCAATTCTAACTCACGGTTTTCAAGGGCTTTCAAATGTTTACATTTATCTAACCACTTTTCATGATTAGTTTCAGCTATTGATGGGCAAGATAATTTCTGCGAATTAAATATTAGTTCCCATTACGCTTTCCTAGAATTGTTTGTTACTGTTTAGGAACGAATCGAGAAATTATTATTGATCCATCATTTGTAGCGACAAAACTTTAGCTAAAAGTTTTTCGCATGTCGATTAGCAATAAACAAAAGAAAGCCAGAAAAACTTGAGAAAAACAGATTGCAAAATTGGCAATGAGTTAGTTATACATAGGTTGTAGTTAGTTAGTTTAGTTAGAAAGTTTACCCCAAATTGTGTGCATTTGTCTAGCAGTGGAGATTTTTTTGCGCAATCTACTTTCCGTGAACTAACTAATAAGAGCTAAAATACAAAAATACGGGGCAATATTGTTAATAAAACTTTTGTCTCTCCATTCATTACAATAATAAAGCTTTATGGTAGGTGAGTGGTTTGGTTTGGTTTGGTTGGTACGCAATAACATGCAAACCTGTGAATGACTGACTAGTTTTTATATAATAACTATCTTGAAGGGAAGCCATGTAATATTATCGACCCATCTCCATCATTTCCTAACTAACTTTAACCCAACGAGAATAGGAAATACACGGGAAACCTTCATGTGCTTTTTTACGAAACCTCAAGTTGAATGACAACGCATAGGCAAACAAACCGAATTTTGGTAACACCAACACCTCAATCTATTGAACTTGTTATTGTTCGTTAGAAAAAATAAAATATTTTATTGACTAACGTCATGAGAAATTGGGAAAGTCATTTATAGCCGCCCACGGAATGTATTCACCAAATCGATTACTGCGGTGAACACACACCTCAATATTTCAAATCCATATCGATTTGTTTCAAGTTTGAGGTCCCGAAATAGCTCATAAATATTTTCAACTGGACAATGTTTCAATCGAAGGTCAAACCCACATGAACTTGAGGATGCCCCAAGCTAACAAAAATATCCGTTTTAAGCAATATCTGCAGTTTACATATCTAAAAGACGGAAATACAAACTAATTAATTGCTAATATCATACCTGGAATATAAACTCCCTTTTCTGGATGCTCCTTCAAGTCCATTTTCCGTTTCACATCCTTGCCCAATAAATCCCGAATCTCCTCATTATAGATTTCAAGGTAGGACGCATGCACCAAATATTTGATCCCTTCCGACGTGTCAATCGCTTCAAAAATGTGTTCAAACGCTCTGGGAATTATCCCTTTGTGTTTACTAGAGTCGGGTACTCCCTGCATTGTGAAGGATTTCCCACATCCTGAAATCCAATCACCATGCATTGTTACCCGCTTCCATTACTTACTGCTTTGATCATTACACAATAGTATGTTCGATTCAATAGATCCAATGTAATTTGCTACTTACCTGTTTGTCCATAAGCAAATACGGTGCAGTTATAACCTTCCAAAACGTTCTGAAAATACATCATTCATGGGAACATTCAGTCAATTGTTTACAATACATTCATCGGTTTCATTGCATAATTGTTTGTCAGCCGCCGTTTATTAACTTCGATGGCAAGAACCAATTGCGGCCATTTTCAAACTTATGGCTTCCAACATGGCTATTCTGTAACAGTGCAACTAACTAACTAACTTAAAAAGCTTTTACCATTTTCGTGCAATGTAGTAGTTTAAAGCCGTTTACAGAAACGTCACTTACCTCAACCAATGGATATGCAATATCATTGTAAATTGCCTCGGTAGTTGAATCGGTCCCGTAAACGGCGTCATAAGTGAACGTTTTCGGTGGTGCGGAACTGTCCCCAGGATTTACTATGCTGCATTCACATGACCCTGGTTCCATGTATACGACATTCTGTGTATAAAATCATGATTTTTTTGCAAAAATTAAAAAAAAAGGATGTTATTTAGTTGTGGGCGTGTGAAAAACACATAAAATGCAAATGCACGCACAAATATACAAAGAGAAATATGGACAATGGACAGGGCTGTCTGTTATAAAATTCTGGATCGATAAAGCTTTGAAGAACGATGACCTTCAAAAAGCAAGGATTGCATTATCTATCACCTTCCGTGTCTCATTTTATTTTTTAGTTTCAACTGCGACTACTAAAACTCTTTATTGAGTGTATTGATTTTCTAAGGTACATCATGCACAACATGCCATGACTATTTACGGTGCCATAAATTATTAATTGTTGACTAAAGTAAAGGATTAAATACGCAAATCATAAAAATCAGATCGACAATTGACGTCAGGTTTCATTCAAATCGTCATTTAACAAAAATTCTTGTCAAAACCTGTCAAAACCACAAAAATTGCTCTGAATATTGACTAAATTGTCATGATGCATGACGATGCATGATAAGGAAATGAACTCATTTGCACTTTTAGGGAAAACTTGATGAAACTGAGAAAATCATAATAATTGAGGCAAGCTATTATACTTTGTTCTAACCAAAGCTTGTGATTATTACTGACTGAATCCATAATTGAAAGTTGACTGCCGAAACCGAACAATTTTTTCAACATGAACTCTTAATAACAGTCACTGACATTTGAGAGAAAAGTTATGTGCGCTTGTACGTTACATGCGAACTAATATAGTTATAGGGATCGTTCCTTTTTTAGTACAGAAAGAAATATTATAATCAGAGAAAAATAATACATTTTCTCTTTGTAACCAATTATTCGTGTTTTTTTAATAATTTTGGTAAAATTATAATGAGGATAGAGTTTTAATTTTCGGTAGCTCACCTTTGAATGTAATTGTTTTTCCCGTTCATTCATGGGCCGACAACGGACAATCACTTTTACACTTTCCCCACTCATTTTTTCACCTTAAAAAATGGTTTTTTTGCAACTCAATAAGTTCCATTCATGAAATATTCAATCCATAGATCTCCCATGCATGCGATCCTGAAAATGAATCGGAGATATGTCATTTTACACGTGGGATTCTCTTGATGGGAATATTTTATTAGGAGGAAAAAACCGTAGGCTATGTTAGTTATTAACCAATTTGTAAGCTTGTCATGTATGTTTATGGGTGCACATTGTATTATCCTGCTCTAGTTATAGTTCTTCATTGTAGTCTTTTCCACTTGGTAATGATTATTGGGCAAAAAAGGGGCCAAAGTTAGTGCGAGAAAAGTGAATTGAAGTGGGTCACTCACACGCTGTGATATATATGCTCATTGCTTTCACACAATGCATATTTGTCCTCATTATTTTATACATATTACTAGTAAGTGGCTCGTCTAATTTGTTTGTGTGTCCAACACTGAACACATAAATTGAGCTACAAGCTATTGCTTTCAAAGGAAACTTTTCCACATTGAACAGTTTTTGAACAGCTGAACAAATAGTTTAATTTGAATTGGATATTTGGATTCGGGTGCGACATTTTTTGCTATCTGTATAGTAAAGGATGTGCAAAACCACAATTTCGGTTTTCTCAGTTTACCCCAAAATCCAAATAAATACGTTTTTTTTTTCAACCAATGAATTTTTCGGCTTACTTGTTCTGGGCTCAAATCTGGGATTAGAATGCAGATGCAGTTAACTGAGAGTTCGACAATTGAAAAAAAAAAATGAGGATGAATGGCACAACACAAGTAATGTTGACTGCTTTTCCCCGCACTTACAGCAGTACTGAAGTTCAACTTTCTCCATGCAAGTATTATAAGCGCGTGCTTTCACTCATAGTTGAGTAGCTATTATATAAAAGGAAAATTCGATCGCACTTGTGCCTGTGTGGTAGCATAGGTACATTTAAGTGTTGATTTAAATACACACGAGCACGACACGAGATACTGTGAACTTGTCAAGAGCGTGGTTTTTTTGGGAATCAACCTACTCTGTTTTAGTGCATGAAAAAATATTGAATTGTAAATGCACACAATTGTCATTTAAAGTTTTAAGTACATGCTGCTAAAATAATATTTTTGCTTATGTATAGTATCGGCATTGTTGTTTGTAGACGTTTTTTCATGCAGATAAATTTGTTTATTCACAAAAATCAATGTAGACGATATTTTTTAGACATTATTTTTGTAAACTAAATTCGTGTAGACGAGTTTCGTTGTGGACGTTAATTGGTAGAAGTAAAGAAGGTATATAGCTTAACATATTTATTTTCCTTGGTTTTTTATTTATTTACATAAAAAGTACATAATTTCTACAGCATTTAAGTCCATTATTTTGAGGGACTACAGGGTTACCAAATTTAATTTTTACTACAATGCCGTACAAAAATTGAGATCATGGGCAAGATTAACCCGTGAAAAACATCTCGTACTTGCACAAAAAGTTATTGAAAATTACGAAAAATATTGCAGGCAAAATATTGATAGTCTAACTAACTATAACTATACCAGCACTGACATGCAATAAAAAGAGATGACATCAGATGATGTCAGACAAATCAATTTGTTTGACGGTTATAAATGATAAATCCATCCCATTGAATCCCTAGTATCAATAAAATTTTCTTCCGTGATGACAATATACGTGCAAGACGGTCCTCTAAAGTTGAAACTTTTCTCCATTTCCCGTCGTTCTCGTTCTGGTCCATTTTCCAGCTCAGCAATCACTCGCAAAATTATTGGAACCATGAAAAGATGTATTGATAGCCCAATTGCAATCATTGCAGCTCCGATGATGCATGATGAAGTTTCAAAATCCGGATTTGTCTCGTACAGAAAATGGAAAAGACTCTCTTCATTCAATTTTTGAGCCTGAGAAGAAATCGAAAACCACAAATGCAATTTCACATCGATCTCAATTATTAAATTTAAACAAACCAAGCACTACCCAAGGTATATAGAATATAATTACCTACCATTTTGGCGGTATTAAAATTTCAAGTTAGTTAGCAATTTAAGAAACTAAAACAGCAAATTAAATGTACATATTATCGTACACGGTGCAAGCAATTATATACAGACATGAAAAATCCAGCAATCACACTAGCGTATTGCAAGCTCCAAAATGTTTGCATAAAAAATTATCATTAATCATCATCCGCAACGCAAATTCGGGCGTGAAACGTTTCATGCAAACTTGTTCTTAAGTTGAAAAGAAAATGCAAAATAAATCAGGCCCTATGAACGTTTATATGCATACCAAAATGCATTTCAAGCATCATTACACACACACTACTAGGATTTGGCTTGTGTGTACGTTAAATAAGCAAATTATGCCAAATCTCAGCACAATGCACGGTACACAAAAAAAGTGTCAAGCATGCCCATGACAGTGAGCTAAAACTATAATTGACAAAGTTTCTTGGCTCTGACAAAATCAATGCTCTACTAACACAAAACTTTAAAAAAATTAGAGAGCCAATAATATCTTCAGTCACATACTGACTACGTAACGCACAAACAAAAAATGCCGAATGCTACACTACTTGGCTTGCATTCAGACAGCCAGTATGCAAAATAATATTAAATTTTTCTGGTAACAGCATAGCACACGTGCACCGTAGTTTTCACACGCCCATAGGGAAACATTACATAGGCCTCAAGTGGAAATGATTCTGATGACAAGAGGGAAACGATATATTTAGTTTGTTACTTACTTACTTACTGCAGTTAGTGAGTCTAGCAAATTCCCTGTTGAGCATTCCATTTGCACATAATCTTGATAATAATAACATCATGTTTATTTCCCAATCCTCCCAGCTCTCACCTATTTGGCGACGAATCACAAACTAACTCTGTATATTTAGTCTTGGTTGGATCCAAGTGCAAGTCATTCGGTGGAAAACCTTCCTCCCGGATAGTTAGTACAGTAGTCACCATAATCATTTTTCCAACTTTCATCCTAGTTAAAAATGACGGGCAACAATTTGGATTTCAGTTCCAGACAGATCATCGATCCTTCAAAACAACAAATAAGTCAGAGTAACTTGCCGTATAAAGTTTTGCAGAATGAGACCTTGGGTAGATATTGTGTGGCTGCGCGGGACTTGGAAGCCCAGGAAATTATTTTTCAAGAGGAACCCTTCGTTTCGGCTCCAAGTGATGAACCAGGGATAGTTCCAATGTGTTTGGGCTGTTGTAAACGTATGAATCAGGATCCAGATAGTCGGTGTCCGAATTGTCACTGGCCCGTTTGCAG
>Ga0210040_10002419_pt1 | contig 26374 bp, 19 predicted proteins | sample CryGeyCG12114_NA_FD_185462 | JGI IMG/M metagenome (GOLD analysis project Ga0210040, IMG submission 185462) | Groundwater microbial communities from aquifer - Crystal Geyser CG19_WC_8/21/14_NA (SPAdes) (version 2) | ecosystem: Environmental > Aquatic > Deep subsurface > Groundwater | place: USA... | reverse complement strand
TTCTGATACGCTTTACAGAATTAATTTTGGTCTCATAGGTCAAAAGTTACAGACATCCGTTTTTTCGCAAAACTCGAGTGATTCCTAGACTAGTTATACTTTTTCCCAAATGTGGTTATCTGTAGCCAGGTAACCAAATTTGTGGAAATCGAAAAATAGTAAAAATTCGGGATAATAATACATCGATACAACAAAATAGAGGCCCTGATTTCATTCTGATAAGGTATTTATTAAATCAACTACCTCACTTACTTACTAACTTACCAACCAAAACCAGACAACCGGCCATTCCAACTTGAATTAAGCAAATCAAACACACCTGGTGTATAATATGAGTAATTTGAGCTCTCAACAAACTCGGATTGATCCAACTTATCAAAACTCTACAAACATCCTCCGGCCATCTAAATACTATTCTACATTATAATCTTGGAAATACCCGAATACCTCATCCTTATTGCCTGCATAAACCCTGATTTCCCAAGTAAATCTCGGGTAATCAGTTAGTTAGTATGCTAAAGAAATTTCTTGCTTTCTCCTTTCTCACTTGATGTAGTCAATGCGTGCATATGGACCACACAAAAGACTACAAATTAGTTCCCAGTAAACCAAAAAAGAAGGAAAACGTGTTCCACAAGTTCCCCAAGTAACAACCTGTCTAGCATGGTGCATTTCTTAACTTGAAAAAAAAACCTTCAGGCTGATAATCTTAACGACTATAACGAAGTAAATTGAAAAACCAAAACCTATTCTTATAGTTATAGTTGGTTGCTCAGCAAGATAGCATGATATTCCACACATGTTCCTGTATCCTTAAATATACTATCAAGAAAACAAAATTCTCCATGCAAACAACTCTATAGTCTCTACTACATACCATTCCATGACAATCGCAGTATAAGAGAGCGTTTCGCATAACTCCAGACACTCCACAATGCTCCCATGGCTAATTGCTGAAAGAATCTGGTACTCTTTGACAATCAACTGTTTTTTCCACCGTTTCCTATGAATGAACTTGACAGCCAACTCTCTTCCTGTGCTCACATCCTGGCATCTTCTAATCACGCTGAATCGACCTCGGGCCAAATCCTCAAGTTCCACATACTTCTCGTGAAACTGTTGTTTCCCCCGTGTACATTGCTGGGACTCCTGACTAGAAGCAAGAGAGAGCGTGCTACTATTGATTTTATCAGTGTCCCCGGAATCACCAGGGCTGGGGAATAACTCCATCACAGAGGAACATAAAGTTGGAGTTTTGGGCATAAACGGAGAATCCGGTGGGATAATCAGCGGCTCAGATGGACCACTAGGATCACTGCGAGTACTCCCTTCTCCATGTGCAATGATTCGAAAAGAATACATTTGACCAGGTATCAAATGCTGCACTCGGCAATGGCAGTCAGCTACTACTGCACAACTAGTCCATACTTCTGACTCGGCTATACAATGTTGTACGGTGAAAAATTTAACACAATTTGCTCGCTTTTCAGGATTAGTCTCTTGGCTACCGTTAGCCGTCCATTCCAGCTCTACGGATTCATTCCCCACGGCACAAATCACAGGTGTGGATGGAGAATTGGGAGCCAAGGCTGCATGCAAATAATTAAGAGTACGGCAATGTTATATTGGATCCACAATGCAATATGTGAGATACTAACTTAAGTTGCTAACTATAACTATTACATAGCATATGGGTCCAGTGAACAAATAGAGAAGAGTTAGAGACGAGTGTAAGTAATATGTCTGTCATACAACTCGCTACTGTGTGTTATTGGAAGGAAACACAGAATAATGATAATGGGATGCTTGCTACAAACAACATGTGGCTGTCTACTCGCATCATTTTAGCAGGTCTAAAGAAAAGTCAACTAGCTAGAGCTAGAAACGAGTTGCCAAAGTTATTTACTTTCTCTATGTGGTCTCCACACGAGAACTTAATGCATTGTTTCTTCCCTTTGTGTATCTAAGCATGTAAAGTACAAAAACGTCGGTAGTCCAATTTGAACTGGGAATACAGTTAGTTTGTTACAACATACTTTTCTTGTTGTCCAATGTGCTATTTAGTTTAGCTAAAGGTCACGCATTATTTCAGTTTCCTTTTCAAAGCAAACAGACTGGAAAAATAGGCACGGGACATAAGCCCTATACTGAGCTAAAAATACTGGAAAATCAGAATATTAGATTACTGTGGCACTCGTGAATACCCTTACTGATACTGATGACTGAGAAAAGTTAGTTTTTAGAAGTCATGCTACACAAAGTCACTATAGGACAAGTTAAAGTCACCAACTCAACCAATTGAAAGAAAAAAAGTGGCATGCCGCATGCGAAATTACATGGGAAAATGACTTACCCAGAACGGTGAGTACACCAGATGTGGAGCAACTTCCAGCGTCATTTGTAGCAGTGCACGTATAGCGACCTGAGTCGGAGAGCCGACAATCACTAATAATTAAATGGCAAACTCCCGTCTGTTGACTAAAACTGAGTGAGTGCTTTTTTTTATCATCCCGAATTACATGGCCAAATGCATCCTTCCAAAAGACGGTCACAGGCTCTGTATTTATTTCATTTGGAGATACCAACAGCTGACAAGAGAGCCTCACTTGTTCCCCACTTTCACATTTCATAGGCTTCACTTCTTCGGCAAAAAATGGCAACTTCTCATCAAAAAAGTCTACATTGTTTTCCCCACAAGAGCCATTATTGCCACTACTGCTATATCGAGTGAACTGAGTGCCTATTAGGCTGCCACCATTGATGGCATTATTAGCAGCATTTTCCTTCTCCCGTTGTTTGCCACTAAAACTGGGTTTCCGGAATTTGAAGGGCCATAGTTTCTTATTATTACTGGAAACCGTTTGATGATTGCTTCCCGTGGAATCACCATTACTCTCGTTATTGACGGTATTAGTTGTGCTATGAATGACTGAAAATGGGATCCACCCGTCCTCGTTTTCAGGGTTACTTAATTTTCTTACAAAATACTTTTTCAACAGTTCATCATGCTCCAAAATTTGTACAGATTCTCCGTGCGTGACACTAACTTGGTTGCAAGAAGTGGGTGCACTAAAGTCAGACAGAATTCTTACAACTGTACCGGGGGGGAGACATATGGTCGTTGTCGGCAATTTTGAGATTCCATTCCAGTCTCCGTTCTCTTCCTGTGTATAGTTAGTTACATATTTACTTTAGTATATGGTTTCGCATTATTTGAGAAGCGTATGGAAAAAGCTATCAGGAGATGAAAAAACCTTTCCAATGAATACGATTTTTTCATTCCAAGGTATGCTTTCCATAGACTTCACCATTTTCTTTAGAAATTACTTTTTGCACTAGGCATGCACATTTTTATCAGGGTATGTTTTAGTTAGGGCTGCAAAATTAGTAGCGTATACAACATGAGTGGAGTTAGTAATGCATGTAAAAATGCAATTACTTTTAGAATGATCAATATTGAGAATTATTAGAGCAACCAAAAGTAAATTGCATTTCAAAACTCATCATCACAGTATGTTCTACAGCGTACATCCAAATCGGTTAGTCAACTAGTCTAATAGGGTTTCAGTGTAAGTCATTACGTTCTGTCATTCAGGTTAGTTAGTTAGTTTAGTAAGTTAGATAACATTAGATACAGGGTAGAACTTTCTCCTACGGTTTTTACGCTCTATGGAGTCTCTCAGACTCCCATGCAGTTGTCAAACCGAGCTGACTACAACATACACTCTAATAATCATAATGGGAACACCACTGCCATTCCAAATAGTAAGTTTGGATTGGCCAAAACTTTTGCGAACGAGTGAAATCATTTTTTTATCCAAGGTTTAAAAAATACATTCTTTTTTGTATACATGATGCGTCTTTAGTAATCATGCTCTATTCAATCGATGTGAAAGCTTTTACAAACACAAATGTTTATTTCCACAATCACTTCATGGATTCTTTAGATCCCATACAAAACTGTGGAAAATATAAAAAATATTGAAATCAATCGCTTTTCATTCCTTTCAGGCGAGCCAGCCAAAGCAAATAAAAATTATGCAATTGCAACAACTCCTGGAAATCAAATTACCGAAAGTATACACAAAGTTTATACAGCATTAGCATTGAATACTTGTGTAAGAAAACTCATTTCACAAAGTCACAAATTAACTTCCCACCTTTGAATAAATATTATATTTACCCACCAACTAGTCAAACCATCAACTAAACATTGAATAAAAACTGCTCTAAAATCAGCTAAAACTTCAGACAACATTTATAACTTCCATATAATCCAGAAAAATTAAAGCTTTTAATTTTATCAAACAGAAAACGCAAAATCATACTGGTTCTGGTAACTATCATAATGATTCATACTATTTTATCAAATGCTTTAAACATGACCCATGCACAACTAACTAACCAAACCTTACACAAAAGCAAAGCGCATCAAAGCTCCAAAACAAACACAAAATGAATGCAAGCAGTGAACAAACTATACCACATTTCTGAGAGGTTGTGAAGCGGAAGACTTTCGGGACTCCAGCTGATTGGATTGATTTTTAGGGCTACAGTGATTGCCCATCCCATCAGTTTCATCTTCACTCGACGTGCTCATCCCTTTGTTATGAGATTTCATTGAGTAGTACCAGCCATTGAGTCGAGATTTTTTCAATTTAGGGCAACTAGGTGGCAAGGAAAATGATGACAGGGATTGTTGCAAACTATTACGCGTGTCATAGGAATCAATACTGGAGGGTTTGGAGGCAACAAAGGACTCAAGTAGTCCAGGCGAGTTGGGATTTGAATTCCAGTTCATAAGACCTCCCCCACGCGAACCAAGCATATCATCTGACGAGCACTGAACATCGTTGACTACCAGCATTTCAGGCTTTTCGAAACCACTTGGGTTTCTCAGCGAATTTAGTGAAGTGGTGCTCAAAGCAGGCTTCTGAACTACGGATGCAGTCAAACTCATAGTCTTCAGTGCACTAGTAGCAGTGTATGATGAAGTATTCATCCATAAATCTGGTGCGGAGCTATACAAAATAACATTTGGACACATGGGAAATGTGAATCAATCAACTCGGAGATTTTTTCTGTACATTACTGTCACACACACGCAAACACAGACGAGGTTATTACCACAACAAACAAACATTTACAATAGCATCATTACAATACGTTTCATATTAGACTTCATGATTCAGGCAGTAGTGAATGGGTTACGGGAATACATTAAATCATTATACAGTCTTGTCCTAAGCATCCCTAAACGCATTATTGTAATTTGGGGAACAATAACACTTTTACTAGCACATAACCCATCAGATGGTGTATCTATTTGAACGGCAAAACGAACGAGTTTAAAAGCTGCTCAGGGATTAGGATGTAAACAATATATACTCTATTCTCAAAACTCAAACGGACGTCGAATACACACAAATGCATGTCCCATAGCATTGCATTCCCTCCGTTTCAATTCTGCTCGGACTATAACTACCTAGCTATTAATTTCCAGGCAAGCACATTACACACAACATACATAAACCATCCAATAAAGTCATTACTTTACCTGCTTCTTGGTTACCAGCCATAGCCAACATTAGTTAGTTAGACATGTCTCTTTCTCCCTCGTATTCACAGAGTGAGAAGTTAGTTGGGCGACGTGAAAAAATTACAAAGCGTTGACAGACGATATACAGAGACGGCAAGAAAATTCACCAACGAGTCCCATCACCAAAAAGATGAAGCTGCAGTATATGAGATGACGCTGGCATATACAGTTTGTGGAGGAAATAGGAGCATGATTACCAACCACAACGATAATAATAGAATTAAAGAGTTTCCTAATTCTACTTCTCCGTGTTGTATGCATATATGCATCCATTTAGCCCTGCAACCACAGAATCATGTAGTCCTCCTATTCATTCCTAACTACATATGTATATAGGATGACATGACGTAGAGTATGCAAACATCATCATGTCTTAAAGTGGGTCATCGCCAATAATATTACTTGACGTGCTTTACTGCTCCATAACCTAGTCTCATGATGAGATCATGATCCCACAACCGCCATGTGTTTCTACCGTTCACTCGTTCGTGGAGTGAGTACGTTCCTAATCTTTACAACGCCAATTTGCAATATGCATACAACTGACTAACTAACTAACTAAAGTACACAAGTCCGTGTGCATTTAATATGCACCCACTAAAGGCCCACTTTCTTCTCCATCATAATAGTAGTCGTTAGTAATGTCTCGTAACTAACTAGCAAGCAAGAGAAAAGAGGGCTCGTAAAAACTTTCATGGTACAATGCCGTAGTACATGCATCGTTGTTCCTCATGGTTATACATACGTACCTCAGTGCGAGGAATAAATGGTGGAAGATGCAATGCGAGTTTTGAAACTTTAGTGCATCATATAATACTATAGTTAGGAGAAAGAGGCATGGGAAAAACGATCGATGAAAGTCCTCTCGCAGCGCACTGCGTCTCTTTTTAAAGGATTCCTAGTGTGTGTGCTTCGAATAGAGCCTTGCTTAGGGAAAAGGAAACGTGTCTCAATAAACATTCATCATCGTACTACTACTAACTAACTACTACTACTCCTGCTCCACATATCATACATTAACTAAGTGTGTGTGTGTAGTCATTCAGTGGCCATATTTTCATTCCATAATTTGCCCTGCAACCTCAAATGTGGAAAATGAACAAAACTGACTGAGTCTGCAGCAGAGTTGGGCAATAATAATAGAAACAATAGATGAATGTAATTCAATGCGTATGTGTGAACAAGCTCTAACTATAGACTAACAAGAGAATGTTTTTGTCTACAGGAAGACAAGAGGAAATGGAAATATAATTAGTTGGGTCTACATAAGCAGAGACGAATTTGAAAAAATGACGAGTCTAGTAAAAGCATGAAACAGCTACTCTGTTTAAGGTTCCCGAGATTGTATCAAACCCAGCTCTGCTGTACAGCCTAACTATTTGTAGCTACCGAGATGTATGTAGTTGAGATGGAAATCTTCTTACTACTTGAAAGCATGTTCGTTAGTGAAGCAAGGATGAGAGAAGATACCATTAGAAATGAATACAGAGGAGACATGTTTAGTTCAGTATGGAAGCAAACAATAGAAGAGCATTTACGCTTTCATATTCCTTTATTCACCATGATCTCATTAGAATTGTAATAAGCTCCGTGTTCCGCGGGGATTGAGACTTATAGAAAACATTTCATTTCATATTTTCTGTCGTTTTCACAGCAAGAAAACGTATTCACTTTTTTTAAACAGAAAGAAAAACATTGCTCTAGTACAATATATACTTTTTCAATTCTTAAATTAAAAGAGGAACAGAAAATCTTTTTGCGTTCAAAAAATAATACCAAGAAAAAATCCTACAAAATGCTGTATCACAATGCAATATATAATTTATGTATCCGTAAACATTAAACCGTATAGTCATTCACTAGTGTTGATATCTTCTAAATGTACAACACAGAGCTCCCACCCTCATAATAACAATAGTAGTAATAATAATCATACAAATATTCTACATATTATCATGATAGTACTAAATATTTGCTGTTTTTTTGCCCAACTATAGTATGACTCGTGTGCCACGAGGACTGAGAATCTCAAATGATAAAAAATTCTTTCCCTGTACAATATTACTGCGTGAATGCAGGTTCTAAAATTCTCATACGTTCACATAAAATTCCCTTGGCTTGCAAATATTGTGCTAAATTGTGTCACCCAAGCATCTTATAATTGGAGATTCTATACCAATAGGAGTGGTAGCACAATAATAATGTTAAGCAGATGACTGGTTTCAATCCCTAAAACCCCTACTTATACTTCATGCCGGGGCTTTTTGTAGAAATGTGGCAGCACCGCTTACGCGGCACATTTCTAAAAAGCCCTCCGGCACTCGTATAATTCCAATTTTACTTCATATAAATAAAAAACGCCTCCCATAAAATTTCCGCATTTTCTCAGTACATTGTAAAAGAAGCTTTCAGACTCAAGTCATAGGAAGATTTGTCGCGACGACTATATACCTTACAAAACTATAGCACAAAAAATAGGATGCGAGGATGAATTAAAAATACAGATGAACCTCCCTTTATGTTGCCTAAGAAAGCTTTCAAAATCTCTCTAGTCATTCATTTAATCCTCTAAAAAATAGAATTAAAGAGCTAAAACTCGACTGTAAAAATCCCTTCATTGATTCAAAACATGTAAAACTATAGCACATCATACGAAAATAAATGGAATACAGAAATGTCAGATGAAGTCTCCAGCAGAAAAAAAGAAACAACAAAATCTCATCATCAACCATATTCAAGTTAATTCTCTAGCTAACTTGTACTAACTACTAAATTAGACTATTCATACGAGTGAGAAACTATCTTTAGTGCACGTACTATGCACAATTTACAAAAAGTGAAGTATTATTTGGCATTCAAGAGATAATAATAATAAAACTGCGTTGCTTTCAAGAAAATATTATGCACATTGTCATCTAATCCACATTACAGCATTTAAATACAATTTACGTTCATACTCCATAAGTTAGTTTTAGAACCATAAAGCACCGAATGCCCCACTAGTTAGCAGCTATAGAAGTGAGTAAGTAAGTTGTATGTTATCAGAATCTTTGTAGTACGCAACACCTTTCTCCTTTTTTAAAGGTCAAAGGACAGAATTTATAAGAACAAGAACCACACACCGTCAACTCATCCTCAATCCTCAGCATACAATAATAAAATGACCACCACTTAAGAGGCTCCAAATAAAAACAATGTAACATTCATAGACAGATTAAATGAACTACGTACTGCCCATGAGAACTTGAACACTAACCCTACTACACTATTAAACTAAAATATTCATTACAACTGACTACCCAAAAAGTCGTCTATAGTAGTAGCAACATTACATAATGATAATCAATATCATAAATGAGTCTGCTTGTTGTTCAGGTATTAGGTAGAATACAGAAGAAGTGAATTTTCTCCATCAAATAATACGAATAACTAACTAGTAGAGCTGTTCAAATAGCCCTACAATGATTATAATAATACTTTAGCAAGAGAAAGAGTGAGAGATAGGGAGTCATATGACGAAGACGGTTTGTCACTTACACTTCCTTGGTCAATTTATTCTTCTGGTACTTTATAGGTGATTGGATGGCTTTGAGAAAGTCCTTTTGTGTTTGCAAAAGTAGTTGCAGTTGAGTGACCCACACGTCTCGTTGCTCTTTACTGGCCGCTTGACAAACGTACGCAAGGTTGGGCTTCCTGGGGTCGGTGGAACGAATCATGAACTTTGTGGGATCCCCATCGTCTACCGTTTCAGTCAAACTCATTTTATTCACCTAGAGCAAGAGAAAAATATAGTTGTCATTTAATCCTGTGAACACAACACACAACTCCTCAAAAACCTCTTAAAAGTAAGTTCTGTATCTGATGCAAAGAGCTGGACAATGAAAATATTCGGATAATGACACGGTCAAACTAGGGTTGCTTTGAGCAAGGAAATACCAAAAATTTATCAATATCGAGATGTAACTTTACGAAAACTAAATAGTACGCTCAAACAGTACTCTAAATAAATCTTGCCAGTCTTGAAAGAAATTTTTTTTTGACATTTGTGGTGATGAAAAGGAATAAAGACTAGACTAACAAAAAATACATTCAGTTTGTCTGCCATTTCCTATAAAATTGTACATGCTAGCGCTTTTGCAGCATGGCAACTGCATCATCATCATTTCTACACATCAACAACAAAAATAATTTGTGCCAACATTAACATAAATATACAACATTCATAATATGGATAATAAAAAACAGTCATTTGTATGTCAATAAGTAGTATTTACTGTTCACTGCAACAATGATATAATAAAAGATGAATTAATCACTCCAGTGAGCAGTAGCCTGTGAGCTATAAGAGGATAAAATGATAATAGAAATTCCAGCTGGAAAAGAGACAAAAGAGGGAAAGATTTTCCTTCCCTATTTGACTCTTTTGTGATGCACTAAGTGTGCGAGACTATCAAATACTTAGGACTAGGCATTCCTGGAACTGATGAAAACCAAGGAGAATGAAAGAAATATAAGGATTCAGCAACTTACTTGAATATGAGCTTTGTAGACGTAGGCAGGATTGGAGAATTGCGTTTTCTTCCCCACTGACTCGCTCAAAATTATGCTTTGTTCAAAAAAGAAAACTGGAAATTCTTTGCCTTTGAAGTTCAGTGCTGAAGTTCCCTCACTACATAGTAGTGAGTCGTACATGAGAAGTTTCCCTTGGGCTGTTATTTTTCCCTGCAAAAAACAAAAATCATATAAGTCGTTGGTTAGTACCTCAATTTTCGTTATAATCTTTTCAAAATAAATACATTTTAAATACTACAAAAAAATTAAATATCAATCTTTCAACAGCTCTGTTCTATGTATTATGAAACATTACATGCAAGTCTACGTAAGCAGATTATCAAATGCCAAATTCTCGTTGCTTTTCAGGGACTTGGTACGTAAGAAACCTTTAATCTTGCTCATACTCAAACAAAAATACCACAACAATCCAAATCAACGCACAAGCGTAAGCCCGTAAACACAGACAACCTCTTGACTTCATTGACTGCGTAGGAGTAACTAGCGCCAGTTGAGTTGACAAGTGCTTTTTAAGCAACAAAAAATTAACTAGCCCTCTCCACCTCTATCTATCTAGCTTCCAACAACATAAAACGAAGGATACGAAATCAGCTGAACTTACATCGAAACCTTGAAGTCTACCCACATTCATCATATCATTGGCTTCTTTAGGAACAACGTGCATTATGTGAGCCGCTTGTCTTAGGTTCTCAGTTTCTTCTTTATTCCCCATTCGTTCCGTATACTTCAGTATGTCTTTTACGAGTAACTGATACTTCATAATTCTTTGAACTGGCTTGATGAGCAAATCACCCAGGGTCAACTTATGTCCTAGTTTTTGGCGGATTTCCTGCAAGTGCATGATCACAGTTTTAGATAAAAGTTTGTACACATAATTTATTCCAGTAATGCACCATGCCCATCAAATGATTCCATTAGAAAGACATTTGGTCCATACTGATGAAGCCACTTTGACAACATATCTAACAACTATGACATTATGTCAATCTAATGCAGACAATGCTAGTCATTACGGAAGGAAAAACACACAATAAGACAACATAACAAAGAAACTTACTTCGAAATATGTGTCGATGTGTTCAGAAACAATGTACTCAGACATGGGTTTATTTTGGCAGTAGACTACGTACATGTGTAGCTTCCTTTCATATTTTTTGAAAATGGGGGCAAGCTCCTCGGGATGCTCCAGACATTTTTCCGCCGCTTTTAGGAATATACTGGAAGACAAAAATCCAATTCAGCACAAAACCAGCAGCAGTTTATCCAACCCACCTTATTGCATTCTAAGCAGACCTTTTGGAATCTCCAAATCATCATGCCCCACGAACGTGAAACAAATATTTTAACTCTGAATTTTATCTCATCTTGATACCTCCAATTTCTATAAATTTAACCTCTTGAACACTCACTTCAGTTGACATCAAAAGATTGTCATTTTAGTCACAATAAAATTCAGCCCAAGCTCCTCTCAATGCCCCCAAAAAATGCAATATAAATACTTCCATGTTCTATCCTCTCATTTCCATTCATAGAACTCTCAATTGCCATTTCGTAGCAAAACAAACACTACAAACCTTACATAAATCCGCTATTACTTCTCGTATAAACGTACTACTAAGAATGTAACATGTCACTTACTCTCGATGCCATTCGTAGATAGCTTCTAGATTGCCAAAGACCATTTTGTCTCGACCCCCACGAAGATCTTCGGGCATTGGAATTTCACTGTTTGGATCTCTCATTATTCTCATATATCCTTCAACAATTTCCTTCAAATCTATTATGTATTGTCGCTCCGTCTCCACAAGTTCATGGAACACGTACGATCGCTTCTTCTCCAGTAGAGCAAGTTCATTCTCCACTGGAGCTTCACATGAAGCACCCGCCAACGCCAACTCATCCACTGCCATTTCACTCTCCTCTCTTGTCAACTCACAGTCAATGCCTCCAATGCTACAGATCACACCTTCTTGTTGACTCGAGCTGGACGTGCTGGTTATAACAGTCTTATTACTTTCTTCATCGCGGCCCAGAGAAAGTTCTGCCATTCTGTCCACGTTCTCATGCTGTTCCTGATAAAAATGATTGACAAAAAAAGTTAGATAAATCATAGCAGAAAGGGAAAGTTAGCAAATGAAATAAACCTGACAACACAAAATAACGACAAGGACTACTGACTGGAGCTGTCAAAAACTTCAATCCAATAAAAGTCAAAACCTGTACTTGCGTCATTCATTACCACTACAAAAAGAATGTGAGCGAAGGTGCGAACAACTCTTATGTTATAAGGTTAAAACAAATCTTGGTAGCTTGCTTACACAAATTAACCAAAATAAAGGTGACGTAAATTATCAAGTTTGAAAGAAACGCATTTCAGAAAACAAACCAAAAGGAAGTGCAAAGTAGCTCACTTGTTTGAAAACGAAACTTTCAAACAGTACGAGAGTAGAGAGTGCACTACATCACACATATTTTTTTACATGCAGCGGGCCAAACAGAAAACATATGGACCAATCCAAAGACAACCAATTCACAAACCATTTTTTCCCGGACGATTTGTTCTAATTCAGTCGCAAGTTCGGTAGTTGTGGAGCCGTCATGGCTTTTCAAGGGCATACTAGTAGACTAGTATGGATCAAAGTATGGAATTCAAAAAACACACATTGTAACTTCATTTTATAGAGTGTCATATCCAGCTGACATACTACAGCTTATTCATTTTACAAACTCAATTACTCAATCCATTAAGTTAATCAAACTTTCCATCCACACAGGGCTTAATAATCTCAAAAATCCCTATCCATCATGTATTTACCAACTGTGAGCCTATGCACACGTACTTACATAATCAACATGGTAGTTTACTAACTAATTATGATCCAAAAAGGAGGTTATTACTCACCCGCTTTGTCTTTACTTCTTCATTGATTGCACAAGTGGATGTAAGCAACTGCTCGGAAATAGGTTGCATGGGAGGTGGAACTTCTACTTCATCCTCTAAGTCTTCCCCGTTGTGTTCAACTAAGCTCTGAGTAACGTCCCCACTGTAACTCTTGGATGGTCTCAACTTTTCAATCTCCTCTTCTTCAGATTGCGCTGAAGAGCGATTGCCCATGCCACTATTATTGGTCGTAGGAGATGGAGTTGATGCCTGCAGCTGCAAAAGTATAAAACAAGTTATTAGATTTCAAATCCCATAAAAATGTAAAAACAAACACATTATTGTACTTGAAACAGATCAAACCACTAAAATTTATTATAATGATACTGACTGAGAGTTCACCACATTAAAGCAAAGCAGCAAACTAAAACCGCCTCTGGAAAAAAATACATAACAAGCATCATTAAATTTTACAATTCATTAGTGTTCAGCAAGTTGAAAATATAAGACTACCATACGTAAATAAATAACCAGGGAATAAATAGCAAAAGCTGCAGTGTAGGAATATAACTTTCAGTTGTTCATTTAGTTAATTACTAACTAATAGGCATTCTTGAGGTATACTAAAAACTTTAAAACCTCATGGCAAGAACCCGAAAGAGCACCAACAAAAAATAATGTTGAGAACAAATAGCAATTTACAACATCATCCCCTTGAACAGTCCCGAATTGCTTCCAAGGTTTCCCACTTTTTAATGGAAACACAATGGACTGAGACCGCTCCCTGTCTGGCATTCTACTGTTAGCAGACACAGATTCAATTGCATCGGCAGGAGATTTGCATGAAGTCATGTTAGACCAAGAGCCACATCTTGAGCCAAAACTAAAAAGTCCTTTGGAGTACTTTGGCGAGCCATCTGGACTCTTACAAGTTCTCTTTAAAAAGAATGCACTGAATTTGTCTGCAGAGTAGGGAGTTTCTGGAGAACATCCGGCACTTTCCGGAACGGGAACACCAGTTGTCTCATTCTTTTGTTTGGAATTTGAAAGTTTCAACTGTGTCAGTATTTTTTTCATTCCGTATAGCTTTACTTACTGCATACACTGAATATAGCACACAAAAGTGGTGGCTGAATAGAAAATTTTAGTGCCAAAAACTACGGCAAAAAAGTTGCACACAATATACACATCACTTTGTATTCAGAAAGCATCAGTCTCAATAATAATATCAAAGATTTTTAAGGCGATTTTTTTTCTACTTCACTGCATGATTGAACTAGTTGGTTTTTCTTTTCAAAACACGCAGTGGGAATGGAAAACTTCGAGACTCTTATGATCATCTTAGAAGCACCCTAGGCATATACACAGACTGCTTTCCATATTTGGTTTTTGCATTGCTACACATAACTATACGTTCTGTATGATATTATTACCATAAAAATAATCTTTTTATCTCCGCATGAATAATGAGGAGTAGGAGCACAACGAGACAGAACAAACAACCGCCTTTTGGTCTCTAAAGACTGTACGAACTGGCACTGTACACATGTACACTACTCGCCAGAAAAAAACAAAACAATAGAGTACAATAAAAAGCTCAGAGGATTCGCACAAATCTCAAACTACCATAATAACGGATGATTGCACAATAACAATAACTACTATTCAGAGAGGCGTTCACGACAACACTTTAACAAGTAATAAAATGCCCTCTACAAACGGAAGGTTAATTTTCTTATACAATTTGGTGTACAACCCAGTTCTTTTTACAACATTCAAATTCTATGAGTCAATGCAAAAAAGGGGAGTAGACCGCCACGCTAATTCACTCACGCAAGAATGAAACCGAAACTGCAAAAATCTACTGGCACACAAATTCACAGAATATATGTATGCACGATTGGTTTATAGCTCCCTGATACACAAATGTTGTCTGTGACTTAAAGTAAACACAAGGATCCTGATGTTAAAAGTAGCGTTTAACAAGTATTTTAAACAACGTGAGCAACCTACTTGAGATTTGACAAGTCAGGATTCTTTTCAAAACCTACGCATTCACACATAGTCACACACATAGTATATCTGCACAAGCAAAAAACAAATAGCTAGCTCATGTGTTTTTCAAAGCACTTGCTTACTAACGAACAACTTCTATTGCGTAATTAGGTCATCTCATCTTTGAGAGAATCAGAAGCAAATCAGCTGTATGTATTCCGACTGAGTTAGGTGAGTATTCTAATCTAATGAGATATAACGGGCTTTCACACAAAATTTCAGTCTCAAACAAGGCTATCTCATAATTTTTTTCTAATTTTTTAACAAATGGAAAGCAATTCCGACTATTTTGTTTCGACAAACACAAAAAGCGCACAGAAGGAGACAAAAAAAGAAAGTTTAGATCAGTTGAGTATGGGATACATTTCTTTTGGGAAACTATATTCCTTTAACTCTCAGACTCGCAGTATAAAAATTCCACATTACTAACTTCTAACTTCTCAAAGATACGTTAGTTCTCATAACATAAGCTAACATTTCATAACATGCTGGCTAATGCTATGAGGAACCCAAAATTTGCTGACATACTCTCTAAATTCTACATTAAATTCGGCAATCATGAACGAGACGAGGTTCCATATCCAGTGAGAATGAGAAATAGGAGGCAAGTTAACATTAATAGACGAGGCTAATCCCAAGACAGTCTCCAACATATTATCTTCTATAGTGCATTTCAAAACTAGCATGATAATATATGAGAAGACTTTGTTCTCTTCTTGGCGTTTCGCCCTCATATTACACAATAATACATTTTGCTATCAAGACCAAACTATTCATATCCATTCACTTATAAAAAATCCCAGCTAGCATGCTATGTAAATACATAATCATATCATACTTTTTTCACCATATGTTTTCTACACTGAGAAATTTGCACACTATTGCTACCGACCGAATCGTTTATTATAACTGCCATTCAAACTGCCGGCTTTTTAGTCCAAAAAATCAGACAAACAGTTTGCATACGCATTTAAACCCAGCGTGCTACATAAACCAACTTCCCAAATATTTAATTATAATTGAGCACAATTAAAATAACTACTTTCGTTTCCCCTGGCTAATAATTCATTTATAACACCGAACTAAGAGCAGCATTGCCCGATAGTTTACCCTTGGTAGGACACACAGAGAGCCTACCAGTGCATGGCTTTCTTTGTTGCATTATAAATATTTACGAGAAGTGAGTGAGTGCGATTTCCTTTTCCCACTTCTTTCTGCAACAACTTAATTATACATAGCAACATAGACATAACGATGTGAGATCTCGATGGCAAAAACGCATTAAAAGGTATACATAACAAAATGAGAACCGAAATAGCCTTGTATATGCTTCCAGCAGCAGATCACACATTTATTCCTTCACAGCTCGTTTAGAAAGCACTTAAGAAGAACACGTTAATGACAGCCACAGGTTTATAATGTATCTTCAAAAGGAAGCTTAAGTTATTGTCAGTTAGCAAATGAATAAGGATATTTATCCTTTTGAGGTTCATAACCTTTGAGAAAATATTTTCATAATGATAGTAGGCTCCGGTAGGTGATTATTTACCGTACACAGGTTAAACTAACTTAACTTAGTTAGTTGGACAAATAGCTATCAGTTTTTTTTAGTTATTTAATGCAGTACCCACCCGCCCAGAAAAACAAATAGGCGCTTAAGCAAGTAAGCAACACAAACAAGAAAAATCGTGTTTGCCAAATAAATGAATAAAAAGTTTACAAAAAGCTGCGACTACTTTAAAATTTTATACCGTAAATCCTGTATTATAACTGGGTTATTTTATTTCCCCATTTATCTTCCCCTGGAGAAGTAATACAGAGGGAACTTATACTAATATTTGTAGTTATATAATAAAAAATCAATCCTCAATTTTTTTCAAAGATCCCAATAAATTATTGAATAAATAAATAAATATTTGAAGCTAACATACACGTTTTCTTTGTTGAAATACATTTAAATTTTTATTTTATGATGAGACTAGCATTGTTCCTAACATTATAGTTTGTTGTTATATTTTGGATGGAAGTTATATAAGAAGTTTAATTTAGGCTAGAACTTTTATTATTTCATAGACCCCTCAACATGAACAAATGGGAAAAGTTTTGATTTACGCTGGAGTTTTAATACCGGATGTACGATGTAACTCTCAACTACAAGATGCAATATATTGACAACATAATCACGTACCTTTAATTTCTTATCCGAACTAGCTTTCTTTAACGCAGGTACCGATTTTCCAGTTCCATCATTTAATTTTCCTTGACTTAATTTCCTTAACGGTGGTGGCAACCATTTCCTGTAAAAAAACAAATACGTTTGTTAAACCACATTATTGTCACAGTACAATATGCAACATTTGTTATCAGTTTCCAATGAATTATGCGTCATATTTAGCTACCACTCATAAATGTATAATAAACACAAACACATATGACCGATTGGGTGAGTAACTAACTACTGTCCGTTTCAATGAAATACGGAGTTCCTAATGTTAAATTGGCTATCTAGGCTTGTTGGATGATCACCGTGAAAAAGACAAATTTCGTAAAAATTGCCTCGGCAACCAAAATATGTTCTACATTTTAAGTCCCCATGATGAGATTAAGACGAAATTATTATTATTATTTATTATTTATTTTTTGCTCAATGATAAACAAACTCTGCCAGGTTACCATTGAAAAAAGTTACTCCGTATTTCATTGAAACGGACAGTAACATAAGCTGGATCTTTGCACCGGATAATGGATTGCAAAACCACAGTCGCTGTTAATACTCACTCACTCAGTTTTAGTGCAATAAATCCTAATATTTATTCATTACTACATGAAAAATGCATAAAAAAGGACTTTTCCAGGCCAAAAGCCATATAAAGCCTTCAGCATAATATATACACATTGGACATTCAATGCTCCTGCAATGAGGCGGTTTATAGCATAACATAAAAACTGGAATACACCAACTTACCCACTGAACACTCTTCTTTTAGAAACAGGAGATCCACCGCTCACTGGTGCAGAGTTACTGCCTTCACCAGCTACACCGTCTGCTGAAAAAAAGTCAAACATTAATAAAGATGAAAACAAGAGCTTCAATTCAAATCCTAATTTATGGCACATGATACCACTATATTTTATTGTTTTATGAAAGGAATTAAATATAAACAAAGGAGAGTGATACGAATAAATTACACGGCCACTTCACCAATATCCCTTTACATCACGTATAGTGAATAAATACAGTCATTCATTAAAATCATTTGTCATACGTGGCAAGGATTGCAACACAACTCAAAGATCGTGACATGCTTGACATTCAAGACTTTTACGTTACATTGTTACAAAAGTATTCCTGAATGCATGATAAATTTTTGGAACACGTTGAATTCAATTAGACAGTATTTGAAAGCCTCCTACGCAGAAAACCCTGTTTTCAAATTGATCATTAAAGATTCCCAAAATTAGAATTTTTAACTGTGAAATTTTGATTGGACTTGTAAATATGATGCAGGAAGCAACATAATTGTCCATATTTCTAGACTAACTATAACTACAAACTGACTCAAATCAAACTCAAATCAAACTGCAAAACCTACCATGTTTTTTACCCATTGAATAAAAACATTTTCTTAATCGTTTAGGCAGCATATTAAACAAGTGTAATCTTTTAGAGCCAGTACGTTGCACCGTCATCTCAACATTGAGCTCACTACACCATATGCTACAACGTGCAATCAAAATTGACTAGATGCACACACGTTATAGAACAATGGACACCAAATTGATTTGAAGTTGGAAAACACAATTCTATAAAACACCGAATCGAGCACTCTTTCAATTTTCAATTCACTTAAACCGTATTTGCCAGAGCAGAAAGTCAGTCCGCAAAAAATATCTTTATTTACTCTGTTTACTACCAATAACAATCGAATGAGTCTAATCTGGTCAGCATACAGGACACAAAAAAAATCTATCCACGAATGCTTAATGACAATAACAGAAACCTTGCACGCACATACACAATCTACAACAACTAGGTTCCAACTGACAATTTAATCAGCATGATAGTTAAAGTAATGGGCAACTACAGTCTGCCTATACATGTGTATGTATGATGACCAACTGGTTCAACAATTTGCAACATTTTCAGCCAATTCACTTGACACAAAGTCCACATGTACTGTGTGTAATCGCACTCTCACAGTTAACCAACTAAAACTATCTGGCTAACCAAACCAAACACATGGCAAGTCCAAACTATGATGCCGTGTGGTACACAATAGGAATGGAATTCGTATGAGATTAGCAACCAAACTACATGTTGATCATCATGTGATACTCAATGTAGATAGGATCTGTCGACAAACGTGCACAGTAATGGTGCAATCAACAAAAGGAGATAACCATGGTACGAGGAATAATAATGAGTAATGTATGCTCATGGTATGTGACAAAGTCATATCGTCAAATAATTATTTCTATACCGCATTATGTACATACACAAACTTGGATAATGTATTATTTTAAATGCGCCAGGATGATTATTTTGATTAAGGTTCTAAGTTGCTTGCAAAGAAGGCATACATATACATCCGCAGTATTATTGTTCCTATTATTAGCAGCCATGCTATTTATTCAAATGAAAAGCTATTTCCAAATTCTAACCTTCAGTCAGAGGTTCTCATACAATGAAAACAATAGCCAAGTGATGGCTGCTTATTCAATCTGGCGTTGTTCACTTTCAAACAGTAGGAAAAACGAGTGGCTAATCGACAGTTTTAATCAGTCTGAAAATTATTTAAGTTTGTTTAGTGACACCATGCTAAAGAAACGAGACCTTCGGAACTCAAGTGCTAAAATAGAGTGACCCTGGAGTAAAGTATGCTTTTTTCAAAGGAAAATCGAATAGCATAGGTCAGCATTTGCATATCGGTACAAATATGTTACTCAATCAACATTCAATTCTTGTAATGGATTTCACTTTTCAATAATAAATTTAAAATAGTTGTTAATAGTTCTACAATTATTTTTCTCAGTAACACTCTACAAGTTACATTCCATTTATATAAATCATCAGTTGAAAATACGACATCCTTTAATGAGAATTGCCACTACTATAAAAGGAATATAAATACATCGAGGATAAATGATAGGGCTGAAGAGCTTACTTACTTTACTGAAGCTAGTTTCGAATCACCACAAAAACCCAAATGTCAAGACACATCATTAATACAATCACATTAATCAGCAAAGCAACCAGACCACATATTACAACGGAATACGAAATGTTATTGGAAAAACCAAAAGTTAACTTGAGTATTTCATTTCACCTCATGGAACATAAGTCCCATGTGACTTACACAACACAACGACACAACATTTCACACTCGACGGATTTCGCATTTGACAATGATGAACAGTAGACTTGAAATTGAAGACACAATTTGGAAACATGCACAAAAAATCTAAATACAATTCATTCATCAAAGTGATAGGCATATAAAAACCATGTCCACGCAAAAAAACCTGATATACCAACTAATACTATGGACAATATAAGTAGACCACAGTAGTAAAACCTAACACCCAAAAAATCCAGCCAGCAAGTTCAAGTGCCGTACTCAACATGAAATTAGTTTCTCCTTAACTGCACAACTTACAATTTCAAACTTCACTTTGCCAATTAACTCAAAATTAAGTTTACGATCCGCACAATAAACTGGCATAAATGAAAAAATTATTCTGCCATTAACTGTTTTTAAATTCAATTTACAAATTTCAGATGGCTCACATTAAGTTGAGCAAAACAACAAACTACTAGCAGACGGCTCCAATCAAGATAATAATGTGGCGCTTATTCTCCGGACTAACTTGAGCAACAAAAAAACCTGACTAATCTTTCGTCGTGTTATATGTGACATGTAATGCTCACATCATAAATATATTATTCACATGAAGCTCCATACGTAACAATACTATTTTAACACCACTTTTAGCTACAAACTCAAGGTTTCCAATCAGTACTACACATTTTACTGTCTTGCCTTGTTTGTACTAAAAGGCTTAGCAATCCGACTGAAATCAAATTTGCACTTGGACGTGTAAAGGAACTTTTAGCTGAATACTGACTGACTCTGAGACTTATAGTTATAGTACAGAACACATAGTGTATAGTCAAATTAAAGGTAGTTACTCCACAGTGGAGTCACAATTATGAAATATGATTGACTGCTAACTTGACACCTGCACTGAGCAAAGACAGGGATGGAAAAGATATATATGATCCTTGTCCGATTATGATAGAACATGCATACCTACTATTACTACTGACTACTCATCCATCTAAAGACAGAACGCAAAAAAGGGAAGTTCGCTCAATTCAGCACATTAATTACGGAGTCGTCCATAATAAATGACTAACGGACTGCATTTGACCAAACTCTGGAAAAACATCAAGGGAATCAAAATCTAGCTATCAAACCAACCTAAATAAATGCACATACGAGATAGCTGACATAACTTGGAAATTAAAACATGGAAGTGTGCCGGATATTATGTTACGTTTGAATCACTAATAGAACTAAATGAGTATAGAAGCCTACTGAATCATTAGGCAATATATAGTCTCACAAATTGGTCAATGATGAAAATATGTTGGAACCGCACACGCAATCGGTAGAATTCGAAAATTAAAAAATTCGCAGTTTCTTCTTGCAAGTTCAAGTCAATTTAAAAACTGAAAGCATTTATCTTTTACTGTTTTTTCTGAATTTTATACTCTAACCGAGATATTTTTCAGCTCAGTGAATGCATGTTAAACATTGAGGGCATATTACTGCTATAGCACTACCCTGTTGACTCTGTTATCATTATTACTGAATAAATTTTTCAAATGGAGAAAGAAAGTAACAGGTTAGCGAGCGAGTTGTGGTTGGACAAAAAAATCGATAACAGAATGAAGCATGCAAACCATTGAATTTAAAACTTGAAAATTCACATTTAAACAATACAAGTTCTACTCATAGTTAGTTTACAAATACGCCACACCAATAGAATTCAAAACATGAAAAAATTACCGATTTTTTATACGCTGCACGACGGATCATTGGAGAACTTAAGGAGGAAATCTCAACCAAGACAATAAAAACCCAGCGAATAAATTTTATCACCACAATTTCCTTTCTTGATACAAATTCACTACAGGGTATATGAGAATGACAGCAAGTTCCCTGAATAACTGGCGCAGTTTCAATAATTTCCACACACAACTAGCAACACAGTTTATATTTACGAGTTCAGGGCAAAAAATTTACATAACCATCAATGTGTTTACTATTTACGATTTAGCGTCACAACCTTTAATGTGAGCCAAAATCTTTTCGTCTGTGATGAAAACTGCAACACTCACAATGTTGGCAGTCTATGCGACAAATGAACAGAGTCCATTCAAAATACTTACTCAGCACTCAACAAAATCTGTACAACGACAAAAAACAACACCTGCATTAATGTCAATTTGCAACAATTCTGTACAGTTTTTATAATCTCTAAATCCTCGTGAACCAGCTGTTAATGACAATCACTGGGGTAGGATCCCAATGGATATTTTCCTACGTCACAAACTTGCATAGTTACAGTACGAAATAAATTCGCAAATAAGCAAACGAAGTGAAAAGAGGTTCCCACTCAATATTGAGCTACTTCTTCTACTGTGCTTTTCAAGCAGTCGTTCGAGAGAGCTGTAGCTTCTACAGATGACTATATGGCCCTTTCTCTCTCTATAGGACTGGAATATAAAAACAGGAAAACGCCGGCGCATCTACATCAACTCTCTTAATCTGAATTCGATCTTAAAGGCTCTGAAGCATGCTTATGCTTTCCTTTTTACCCAGTCACTTCCATAATTTATTTACAATTGCTACATTTCAAAAAAAAATAATCTCTGTCTATATCCACATTGAAAAATCATGACTAATTATTACGCAGGCTGTTTCCAAAAACTTTGCCAATCAGCCTAGATGACAGCAAGACATTTTAAACTGCCTTCCGATTTCCAAAGAACATTTTTTCTTGAATCAATATGATCAACAAAAAACAACGATGAAAGGAAGGACATGAAAAAACTTTCCAACTTTATTACACTAGCTGATGGCATTCTCTTCTAGTTCTATCTTGAAATTGACGCTTACAGTAGGGAAACGGGCAATGTATACACGAAATTAGATAGTAGTTAGATGCTGTCAATAAATGTCTACTGACACATAAAGCCAACTCCCAAGCCAAAGCACGTGAAACTCAACCATATTCCTAAATAGGGAGAGACAGCTCTTTGTTATCCGCTAATCGAATAACATTATCCTAGCACCCAACTCGCACTCGGTTCTTAAACTGTTACCTGCACAACCAAATTACAAATCATTACTTCCTTCCAACAATAAAAAAACCTTTTGCAAACGAATTACATCCAACATAATTAAATTATACTTTCATGGGAACGAACATGAAAGCCGATCAATACTCAGCTAACCTTGTTTCGAAACACTTCATTCAATACAGCCAACAACAACTCAACCTAACCTCCTAAAGAAAAAACAAATCTCTCCTATAGAGATATGCAGCTTACGGATTTAATATTTGAACTTTCAACACTTCAAATATCAAGGTTCCCTCCGTCTCTTCTTCCCATCATGAAAATAAATTCAAAATAAGAAAGTTGTTTTCAGGGAATCTTCTAGATCATTTCCTTTTTTTCCTATTCATCCGCAACAACAAATCATTCCGGATGTCCCATATAGGTTTTAGCCATACACCAAAACCCATAAACACATCCATCCATCTAAGATAGAAATACATTCATCCATCTCTCAGTCCATCAGTCTCTTACTGTGTGAGAATACGCATCTTTACACTAATAAAACTACACATAAATGACATATCTCTATTCTCTCTTTTCCAATTTTCTTCGTAGCATTTTGGGAATCCTTTCCGAAAAAAAAAACCCATAAGACTGCACTATTCCATAAAAACCTAGTGTTGTCGACTACCGAGCTAAATCCTAGTGGCTATCGTATAGTTAACAACGAATAGTAGGGATATTGTACCCAGCGTAAAAAAACTAACATAGAGAGCTACAATCGTACAACACGTAGAAAGAGCTCAACTCATCGGATCCGATAGATGCTATACAGATACAAGGCGGAAAGCACTTGCGCAATTACTTCTCTTTTCCTCTCTCCTTTAATTTGGTGCACCAAAAAAGCTTGGAGCACACACACATGAGCTCCATTGAGGAACGAAAGGGAATTGAAGCCGTTTCTGAAACTTGGTACCATCCAACCAACGACATTGTATGAAAACATAGAGGGATCTGACTCGTACACAGCACAAGTGAATCAAGTCAATACTTTTTTTAACACGACGACTCATCTCAATCTTTTGAAGGGTTCACGAAACTAAGCCGGAAAGCAAACATCAGTTGTCATACAAACTGTAGCCAAAAGATAGAGCTACTAGCGGCATGAACCACAGTAGTACAGATGAAGTGCACCATTTATTTCGGAAATGGTGAAATGCGAATGAAAGTGAAAGCGAGTAGACCGGCAGGGAAAGCTGTAGAAATAGTAAGTAGTAATGAAACGAGTTTTTAGAAGCGAAATGTAGTAGTGACGTACCGGTCTCTATGTCTACACCACTGGCACGTACACGGGAATGAGGAAGCTGTTTCAGTACAGCCATCGGAACAAGACCTTCTGAAGGAGTTTCACTTCCTCCACTTCCTAATAGTTTGACTAAGCACATTTCTACAGATCCATGCGGTAGTTCCACTATTTCAACTTGCTGCCCTTTGTGCACAGTGAGTTCACGAGATCCAGGGGCTGCAACGTGATCTCCAGTGATCCATGTGGAATCCACAGAATTCTGTGACAAACAATTAATACAATAAATTCAGTCAACATGAATGCTAGGCCTAACTCAATTTAATTTTACGTGTCTAAAGGGAACTCTTGATTACATTTCCCTTAGTTTCAAGCATTCCGTAATTAAGAGGAAGCAATAATAAAGTCTAAATTTTATTTAAGATTTGCTGCCAGTAATTTATCCAGCCTACGATTCACAATTCTCCCAAACAATAAGAACTGGGACATGTTATATTCCATTTTTTCAACTTCTTTGAATTTTAATACTGTATTCAATTCAATGCTAACTCTTTTGTATTTATAGTGATCTCTTTTTGACAAGGTTACTTTTTGTCTTGCAAGCGGATGGGTCGCTATAGAGACCTTGTTTTGACAAAACAAGTCAAATGTAATATTAAAATGTTGTCTTCTTTTCAAAGTTCACAGAAGTTTCTCCATGTTATTCGGCTATCCCCGATAAATGGTAGATTTATAATCATTAGATCTGAAAATGTTGTGGGAACAATGTTCAAATTGTAGCACTGCTCATTTCCTCAGTCTTCAAACAATATTATTTGAGAAAATTATTATTTGTTTACATTTTGTTGACAACGAAACAACCAATGCCAGATATCCTACCAAAAAACATTCCTCTTTTTTATTATTTTTCGATTTCCACAAATTTGGTTACCTGGCTACTCTGAAATGGACTTCAGCTTGTCCAGTTCTACTGTCCGTTTCAATGAAATACGGAGTAACTTTTTTCAATGGTTACCTGGCAGAGTTTGTTTATCATTGAGCAAAAAATTAATAATAAATAATAATAATAAATTCGTCGGAAAAAATTGGTTTAAGCTCCGTAGAAGCGATTTTGACGAGCGACACATCAAATGAAAGGGCTCGACGAGCTGATTCAGAATATATAACCTTTATTGGGGGCAAACGCATATTTAACTTTCAACCAATTTAACACTGCAGAGTACATGAATAATGAATGTAAATATTGGTTGCTATAGTTCTGGAGTCAGTAAAACGGATCGAGGGGGGACGCTGAAGAGACTTTTGCTTCACACAACCCCTCGTTTGAAGGAATCTGGAAAGGCCCGCCGGAAATCGCCTTCGGCGATTACCGAACCCAAGGCCTTCCCAGTTTCCTTCTGCACTCGGGCCTGTGCTCGAAAAGCCTCCCCCACTCCCCCCACACCCCCCTCTGCCAGATTAGAAATTATCCTCAGGTATGGGCGGAGCGGAGGTATTCTAGAAGTTGGGCAGAATTTTAAAAACACCCCCACACCCACACCCACACCCACACCAAAACGTCAAAAAATGCGTAAAGTCGAAACACCTCCACACCCAAAACACACCCACACCCCA
>Ga0210040_10002417_pt1 | contig 26409 bp, 20 predicted proteins | sample CryGeyCG12114_NA_FD_185462 | JGI IMG/M metagenome (GOLD analysis project Ga0210040, IMG submission 185462) | Groundwater microbial communities from aquifer - Crystal Geyser CG19_WC_8/21/14_NA (SPAdes) (version 2) | ecosystem: Environmental > Aquatic > Deep subsurface > Groundwater | place: USA... | reverse complement strand
CAACGAGCTTTAAAAACTACATTTATACTATGCAAATACGATTATTTAGTTGAAAACTAAATTTTAAGTAAATAACCAAGATAAAAAGGCTTTAAATTATTGAAAAAATCATTGAATTTCAAAATCCCGAAAACCCGGGATCCAAAGCTGAATCCCGGGATTAGAATCCCGGACAAAATCCGTCCAATCCCGGGATTCCAGTCCCGGGGAATCCCGAATTATCATCTCTACTCCATATTATAGAGGCACACACCACCAGGGAAATGAGAACCTACGCGTGTAATATACTCATCGTTCTACTGATGCTCATAATAGTATTAAAGTGTCATGATGACTTTTCCTCACAATGACGATAAATCGCTTACCAAGTCCTTTGTGAGATGAGAGTCAGGATAATAACAATAATTTAGCAAAATTCCTGCTCAAAGGTTTACGTAGGTTCAGTATCTAGTCAACTTTCTCTATCAAAGGTCCGCCAGTCCCCCATAACTTTTATTATTGAAAATGTGAAAGAAAATAGCAATTTCCATCATCATTTTTCTCCTATACACTCTCTCCTTTAAAAGCCAACGCTCATTTGTATTTCATACTTGTCACTAAACTCTTCCATCTTTTCCAACTGTATTCAACTCAAGTCTCTTTTCCTACTGCCGGTCACAGTCACATTTTGTGTCCTGCTCTACAAACTAACTAACCAACTGAGAAGATTCCATGAATGTGGCTAGCTAGAAACAGCCAGGTGACAAAATTAGCATCACTAAAACTTGCCTATACGTCCAAAAATAATAGAAACAGAAGAGAATAGATTCTTTAGCACTGGTACGTACGCATTGTACCAGCCTGTCAGTGGGTAAGTAACGAGAGAATTGTACCAACCAACAACTGACTATGACTATGAGCCCTGCATGGAACTCATCCTATGTGCGTACGGTACGTATGTACATACAGGGTGCATGGTGGCTGCAACCAGTATTCACTTTATGTTGTTGCCCTATAAGAATAGAAGCAATGGAAGAAGATCGATCGAATGACTTGGGAAACGCGCCGTCGCGTCCTTTTCATCCATTGGATAATGTGGAGACCGTACTTGCAGAGTTAGTACCTTATTTGGTTCCGTAGCAATTCCCCGGGAATGAAAAGCGAGCAATCACCTAATATACACGCATGGGCCTCGCTTTCCCAATTTCAATGTACTAATGTGTGAACTAGCATACACTATAGAAAGCAAATGTCAAATTTTTTTTTATATTTGAAGTCAATTTTCGTTGCATCATTTTTTGTTTCAAGTTGACATGAAAAAGGGAAAAATAACTTGATTGCTCGGAAAAAATTGTGACAAATATTTTTTAAATTATTTATCCACGGGGATGTAGATGAAAGGCGGGCGCAAAAGAAATACTTTTTTCCTTATGTGTGAACTTTCACTTATTACTTTTTTTCCTTACTTAGAAACTACTAGGTAGATATTATTTTGCCTGTGTACGGTCGTGGTAGGAAAGTTTGAGAATTTCATGTTCAGATATAGCCGTGGCAGTAGTGAGTGAGAAGAGCTCATCTCCGCTTCTCTTCTTTTCTTGCTCAGCTTTCTTCTTCTTTCTCCTTAAAACGGGATCACAATGAAGTCTTTGCTCCCATTGTCCTCTCCAACGAATACAAGAACACATATACTACTTGTGGCAACCTTTACGTCTCTGTAAATCTTGCTCAACATGGTAACCAACTAACTAACTAACTAACTAAAATAATAGTGAACCCTTCAATTTTCTTTTACATGCGAGACTAGCATTCGAATGAACCTGGATGTGAAATCGGCAAGTTTTTGAGTTTCCTCAATAGTGAGAAGCTTGCAGTTTACCTACTATGAGATTCCGACGAGTTTACTAACAATAACGGGATTACAAGTTAAGACGCACGATAAGTAGGCAGCACCTTATTTTGCAAATAGAGAAGGTGACAACTCTGTTGGGACTCCTACAAGTAATGAATGGCACAAAGTTGACTTGCCGTCTGCTCACAGTGTAAACAAATACGCAGCCAATGACATTTATCAACAATTGTGTGCAGCAGCGCTGCAAAAACCATTCCCATACATGTAAAAACTTTCCAATTGAGAGTTCCATGCGGAAACCATTTTCTCAACTACAATACCGCTACCAAATAATTGTCAAGTCAAATTGACCCCAATATCGCACCAGTGTTGTATTTCTGTTTATTGCAAAAATAGGATCACTCTTTGAAGGGCTGTAGTAAGTATATAGCGACTTTACATTTCAGCTAGTTTGTTACTTTCCCTACACCATTATAGTAGAGGTATTTGTGCCCTGTTGTGAAAAGTAGTTGCATGTGTAGCAGGTTTCAAAATGAAAAACGTGGATGCCATTAACTATTTGTGCGAGTCTGTATACAAAATCAGATTATTCTATCTTGGTTGAGATTATAAAGTTTGAGATAAGAGTGAGCAGCAGTGAGTACAGGAGAGAAGCCACAAAGTTACACAATGTGTGAAGCACGAAGATGCTGCTTATCCATCTGCTCTGTTTGTGTGGCTATCGTGGTGTACATCCTGCTGGGAGCAATGGCCTTTTTCTTTTTGGAAACCAACTTTCATAACAAAAATCAACATATTGCCAGCCGGTCCGCTGTGAACATCAGAGAGTTGGACACTATCCGAAATGTGACTGTCCAGAAATTATGGTATGATATGACACATTGTAACTCTCAATTCCGTCCATTTCATTACTATGTAAGGGATATTTTGGTGCTGGGGCATATTTTATACATAAACCCTAAACTGACCTCTGCCCCAGCACATTCCCTATCATAAAACATCAGATTCGGGGATAGTCGTGGATATTGGCTCTGTAACTAATTAACTAACAATTATCTGACTGCGTAAAACCCTAACTAACTAACTAACTAAAAGAACAAATCTAAAATGAACAATTAGATAGCTAACTAATTAACTAACCTTAAAAGTATGAATGTCGAGAGTGAATGTGACTATCTAAATGAGCGAGTGAATGATTGTGTGAATGTTGGCTTACCGTATAGAAGAAAACCAGAAGAACACAAAACACCGAAAAGTACTTTCTTGTACACGATGGGTTTCGTACTTTTATTCATTAAGTACGAAACAAACAGAACACTTTGACAATAATGAGCAATAGGCTCCAAAATGTTAAATAAATTAGCCATTAGGGCAATACAAGACAAAATATGACACACACAATTCAATACATTAAATGAAATACAAAAATGGCCAGACTGGCGCTTATAAGTTTACAAAACGAATTCTCAGGAACAATTGAAGGTTGAGCGTCAGTCTGGCCATAAGGTAAATTTTACAAGCAGTGGCCAAAAGGACGCTATCTTTCCTGAACTGACTGGAATCGGTCAGTTCAAGGTCCATGCAAAGCAGGGCATTTGTCTCGTTTCCCTGCTTTGCATGGATTAAAACCAAATCCAGTCAGTTCAGGAAAACTGAGACAAAGTTGGAGGAAGATTTTTGACCTCATTAGCATGAGGACAAAAATCTACCCTCACAACTATACTCAATATAGGATGTTTTTCATATCGATATGTACAAATATTGGTCAAACTTGCGTAGAATAATCCCATGTAGCTAATTAGTTTGTTAATTGTGCAATTTCCAAGAATTACTAACTAAGTATACATGCATGTATAGTGTGCAGAATTGGAGTTCCTTTGACGTAAAAAATTACGACAGTCTGAACTGCACAACGTAATGCAAGAATGGCAATTAAGGAGCGTAATGTGCTCAAATATAACAATAAAATTGTTGTCATTTCCTTTGACTGTTCTATGACAAGAACAGAAGAACTATTAAATGGGCTAATATAACTGTACTTGCCGTTTTTTATGCAACCGACATTTTATACGTTTATGTGTATTCTCTTTCGTAGTGTTTCAAAATGAGACTTTTAATAGCACAAATAGTATTACTATAGACGGGAGACCCATTCCCAGGGCATACTTGAATTAGTTTACATTATTGCAAGACTGACCCCATTAATAACTATGGCGCAAGTTTACTTATTTCACTGGCCTGGTTCATAATTCATAATTAAGACTACATTGCTGTTCGCTTGTGTGCACAATATGGGCAAGAGAAAGACGCTTGAGCTATTTTAGCAAACAAAGTGCCAAAAAACGGGAAGAAATGAACTCAAAGTTTGTAGTCTAAATTTTTATGCTACGGGATCCGTCCTATTGGAATTAAATGACCCCACCCTTCCTTCGCATTTAAGTTAACATTTTCATTGCCCGTAATAGGACTTTGACGATGGAGCTAAATGTTTTCTACGAGTCTAATTGGACTCAGTTAGCTGAGCTAGAGTTGCAAAAGTTTCAAGAGGACGTGATGAAGCACTTGTTTCCAACTAACAGTGAGTTGGAACACCGAACTCATAACTATAACAAAGATTACGGAGGGGACGACTCTTTTGAAAATTTCCCCGCCGCGCTTCTGTATTCTCTGACACTCATCACGACAATTGGTAAGTCAAAGTCCAGCTTCCATATACAATATGGTCCACTTGTTATGAGAGCAAATAAATATATGCTTCGCTGAATCTTTGATCGTCTGGATCTAAAAGCAGTGCAGATATTTTGCATTATTTACGTAGCATTTGCCTGTACAATGTAGATAGGAGACAGAAAAGCAAGAATTAGTAGCCACCTATATTGGGTATCTTTTGAAGTTTCTATTTCATTAAATGCAAAGCTAGATACTGGGCTACTACTACTCTACTACTGGAGCGTGGAACCTTGTGTATCTTTTTGAATGCCAATTTCATTATTTTTTTCTAGCTGAATATGATGGATGTATAATAGGGCGATAGTGACGTGAAATTGAATTGCGATGGAAAAATACATGCTTGTGTGTGTGCGTAGTTGAGCCGAAAAAACTTTATGAGTTGGGAAATATATATGTGCATACATGATGAAAGGCAGACAAAAAAGTCAAACAAGGCACAAAAGGATTGAATAAAAGTAATAAAATTGGTATCGCAGAGTTGCCCATTGTGTAACTTATTCAAGCACTCAAAGGAATCGCATAGAAAACTACTCCTATAATTCATATTTAGATGGGAAGTTTATAATCCGTAGATCAAACTTGTGCTGAGGAAGGAAAATGAGCTTGGATATAAAATTTGTTGAAAAATTTACCATAAAAATCCTTTCCAGAATATTTCAATATGCTGACTTCACAAACGATCCAAAAGATACTTTCACTTTATTGTTAGAGATTAAAATTTACCGATTGAATTTGGAATAAAGGAAATCATTAAGTTGAATTCAAACTCTGTGGTTTGGTATACATCAACAAATATGCCCCATTTTAAGCGGCTTTGTTTTCTCCTTCTTAGTTTTCACTGACTAACTACAGTGGAATGAAACTCTTCACAAAACCATTTTTTAACAGAAGATTCCCAATTCCTCCCAGTTATGCATGATGAAAAGGTTCATGACCGATAAGAAACATATTCCATTTGATGACCTTACAGGGAGATAATGTGGAAGCCCCTTGTGTGCGTACTGCATATGCTATGAACAAATGGGACTACGGGATGCAATATAAAGTAGAAGCGAGGTCTGAAAGATCCCATGAGCAAGATGCATACTTTAGCATAAATTTCTCTTTTATTTGTCAGGTTACGGAAGCGTGAGTCCACGATCATTACCGGGTCGCATTCTGACAGTTTTTTATGCAGCCGTTGGAATTCCACTGACACTTTGTTATTTAGCTACAGTCGGTGATTTCCTCTCTCGGGCCATCCGTTCTTTGTACTCCAAAATGGTAGTAAAAAAAACATACAAAATCCTAGTTTTAGACACATTGCTTACAATGATTATGATGATGATGCTATATATCTATGTTGTCTATAGTAGTCAGTAGTATAGTAACTTGTTCCTTCCTCTTTATTCTTCAGTCGGCGTAAAACTCGTTTAGACCTGGAACACTGTAATAATGAATTTGGAAATTTATTATGCAATTTTGTAGAGAAGAGGAAGTTGTGGAGTACCTATTCCCGTGTCCCTTGTCTTAGTCTTTTTCTATTTGTGCGGTGGAGCTGGTCTTTTCTGGTGGCTCGAAAATTGGCCATTTGTTGACGCAGTGTTTTTTTGCTTTGCATCGTTAGCTACTATTGGATTCGGCGGCATGTTGGATCCACACCTATCCAAACACGTAAGAAAATGGGCTCTTATCTTTGCATCCAACTATTTGATGATGTGAGGCAGGAAATTATGTAGCACATTATTTCCCTTTTCATCTCAATGTGTTGGTTCCCTCACACTGAGGTATTTATGCAGAATTCATTCGTTACACAGTCTGGATGAAACGGGAAATTATGTTTACTCATTTTTAGTTATGTAGTTAGATTCGGATTCTCGCGCCACTTTGTCAAATACTGTCAGTCTAAATATATCTAGTGGGTTTGTGGAATTTTGTGACAGTTTGAGTTAGAGTATTTGTTAAATGTATTAATTAGGATTCCAAATATAGCACTTTAAAGGAACGTAAATCACTGTGAAAAAGGAGGGACTGATGGCATATCTTTTTATATAATGGGCAAGTTTTTTCGCCCGTCTCACTGACAGTTGGCAAGATCGGCAACTACATTGATTGATGGAATGAATAATTGATTAGTGAGTGATTGGTTTTTTTCTTCTTTTGCTATTGATGTACTCTAGATTTCGCTGTTAGTATCATCAGTGTACATCCTACTGGGAATGGCATTGATATCTACAGTGTTCAACTTGGTACAAGAAGAGATAATGAGATCCAAGTCAGGACGTGGTCCTCATTACCATCCGCCCATCTCCTGACTAGAGAAAGATAAAAAAGAGCCTGTTCAGCAAGAAAATCATATTGGACTTCAACATATTAGTCTTGATACGAGCAGCTCCAATCTAGTAAGTCGTAAGTCATTACTTTTACATGTTTAGAAAGCACTATTCACGAGTCTTCCTTTCAATGAAAACGATTTTCAATCCCACCTTTTTTCCCTTTCCCGTCTCTTTTACTATTGAGCGGACGTTGATGGGAGTTCAAAGTCTTTCACACTGGTTAATCTGTAACGCAGTTTTTTGTATCACTGTACTATTGAACACAGGTTATGGCCCAAATCAAGTTTACGAGGGAAATAATAAGTTAGTTTACATGATTTTATGTGAAATTCAAGAGTTGAAACGTTAATCTTTGCATTATGCATGAAAGAGATTGCTGTAAATTTAATTAGATTCATTCATCCAGTTTTAAAAGCTGTGCATGCATATTATTCATGTAAAAATAGTTGAATATTTCATGATTACCCTGAACTAACTAAATCTCTACTTTGGTGTGCATGTTTGGTTTTCTTTTAAAACTAGTTGGAGGAATCATTTCAGCCATCCTACAATATTCTTGGTTGTGAATAATTAACATGTGTGTAATGTATCCGTTTTTGTGGGCTTTACAGGGGGAAGAGTACTTCGTACCGAAAAGTATGGTGACGGAATTTTTCGCACCACAACCCAATGTGGTAGAGATGACCACCGGGAGTCTCAACAATTTTAACAATGGAGGTGGTCGCTCCTGTTCCACGCTTCCTAGACCGGCCCGATCCAAGACGGTTACTTTTGAAGATGAAAAAGTGAGCAAAGAGGCTCCTCCAGATGTCTTCATGTAGATGAGAAAGTATTATTCAATATAATGTGACTGGGCAAATGGCATTTTGGGAAATATATCCCATGATTGATTCCAATGGTACTAATTTAATTACTAAATGAATAAGCAACGTTTATTTACCTAACTATAAGAATATAGAATGACGTGGAAACTATGATGTGTTAATGGAGATTATAATCTTGATTAAACTAGATATCTTCCTTTTCCTTTTTATACAGTATTTAAAGTACTTGTAGACTCGAGCCAGTATTAAGCGAGACTTACGAGACGCCAAAGTTTAATAAATTAAAAATTGTGAAAAATAAAACACAAATAAGTTATTTATGTAATATGCGCTCAGGGGAAATCTGAAAATGAGTCAGTAAACTAACACTAGTTTATTCATTTTTAAAAATTTGATCCTGTCATGAAATCCCCAAAATACTCTCTTAATTTACTCATTTTTAATATTCTTCCCAAATGTTTTCCATTTTAAATTAATTAACATAAAACACTGACTAGACGAGATTAAATTTTAGCATGACTCGATTAAGTTTTTAAATTGTAATCTCAAAAAATGATACCCGATAAGTAAGCGCAAAAATTGTGAACAACTAGCAGGCGTATTTGAATTTCCTTGCTTTCGCTATAACTACTTAACTTTCCACTATGAATTCTTACAAATTAAGAGAAAAAACTCATCTTTTGGCTCATTGTGTAGCTTTTAACTACAGTTAAAAAATATTTTTCTGGTGACTCTCTTGAAATGTCCCTATATTTTATACGTTGCTTAACACTAGAGGCCGCACAAGGGTTTTCAATTCACAAGTCAATGAATGTATCTTTTTATATTCAACTAACCATACTTTGTTTAGTACGTAATATTCCCATATGTGATATGACTTGATTACGTTGGTTAGAAGAGGGTGGGCATCTAACTTTAAATTGTGAGTGTACTTTTTATATACAATGATATTTACTGTGCTATCTTGAATCCTGACCCTGATGAAAATAAATACAGTTTAGAAATTATCTGAATGCTGCTTTTCTACTAACCATAACCATTTTTTGCCCAATTCTACATTTCTCGTACAATACTAAAAGTTTCCCCTGCACCCGTCATTGCGAAAATGTAATACAAACCTCGCAGTCTAAAAGTCGGAAGTCGGTAGACATATGCAATATGCACATGTCTATCATCATCATTTCAGAAAACAAATTTTCATAACCATTTCACTCTCGCAAATGGCCATTTTATCACACTTTTATGGAAACGGGAGAAAAGTTGTTTTCTTTTGACATGAGCAAGAACCCACATTGGTTTCCAGCCCAATACTTCCAATTGGAATGACAAACATTCTCGTCAACCCAAACATTGTACATTATCATTCTATCTTTCTGTCCATTCGTACATATATGACAAGGGAACCTGCATCATTTTTAAACGACTTGAAACTTTTATAATGCACATAAAATCTTGTCCCAATCTGAAACTTTTCCAACTCCTCTGGCACTACTGTACTCCATGGCATTCATATATGAGAATTGAGAATACATACGGGCTGAACAAGAACTCAATTTCACTTGTGAGTTTCAAACTATTCACTCTATACCCAAGTCTCCGAAGTAAACAAAAATGAGTTGGATGTCAAAAGAAGCAATCGAGCACAAAAAACACACACACTGTATATAAAACATACACAGCCATCTAAAGACCTTGTTCCTTCACATATATAATAATTCACGAGAGAGTTACTTTTACAAGTTCAGTCCTGAGGATTGGCCATTTGGTTCCTTTAGTGCCACATTCTCACGTCATAATTCAGTTTTATGAGTGGTATACAGCAAGTTTCAATAGCTGGGCCGAGAAGACCTGTTTATGACTCCAATTACATGTGCTCCCTGCCCCACTCATCATCCAAAAGGGCCCAAGCAAGTGACGACGATTGAGGAGAGGAACGTGGACGTGAATTTAATGACGAGATCGAGTCAAGTGGTGAACGAATGACACACATAGTAAGTAGCTAGTAAGTAAGTAAGTAAGTAACTTGCACTGTGCCCTATTTTACAGGAGCTTGGGTCCCTTTGCACTACACACCCGGACCGATCAAAATAAGGGAGTTTCGAATGCAGGACATGTTCCCAGACCATGTGATGAAACAGAATGCCATAAAAGGTGCGTGTGGCGTTCTCTTCGATATATTTTATACAGGATTTTATTTCCTCCTTGGCTCGAATGCTGTTCACGGGAAATTCCTCTGGAAAGATAAACCCCACGGAATGAGTGAGTGAGACATAGTAATGAATAAATTGATCGAGTGGTCCCACTTGCTCTACCAGTTCATTAAGATTTCGTTGGAAATGGAACGATAGACAAAAAGAGGAAAGGCTACGTGACAGTATTATTGTATCATGGGATTGGGTAATAATTTTACATTTTTATACCATACAGTATAGCACATAATATGAGGGGGGGGGTTAATACAACATTTACTATATGTGTATGTGAGAGAGAAAGGATTGGTCGGGTCACAATAAGGAGCGTAGGAAACATTCGTATTATTTACTTTTTCTGCTACACATTTTGACTGTATAGACACTTAATTACTTTCCTCCACAGAGGGAAATTAAATTCTGAACCTTTGCTTAAATTAAAAAGAGAATTTGGGCGACCCAATTAGCCCTTTAGTTTTTCTTATTAGAATGTTGAATGGTAACGACAGAACGTGCTCTGTATGTTGAGCATTGGGATGGAGTGAGTTTGAAATAAGTGAAGAGCAGAGATAGGTTCTGCGGATTGCAAAGAGACCTCACTATTTTGCCGGCATGGTTTAGTTAGTTATCAACTCTCTACAATGGAATGAAATATCAAAGTCTTTTTATCCATGTGTGTTAATGTACATTATTAGCAATAAATAATGCGCAGATTCACGGATGTTTTTTCCCCAGGTTGAATTTCCGAGACGAGTATTTAATTTGAAACTTTAGTTTTTTAGTTTTGTTGGTTAAAAATGTATGAAATGAAAGTAAGAGTAGTAAAAAAAGCTTTCGGTGGTGAATGAGGTACTTAAGTACGCTTACTTAACAGAATTGAATATGCTTTGTTGACTATCCTGATAAAATTTGAATACGAGGATAAGTTTTGAATAGCGCAATACATACATAATGTGCTTATGGGCTAATGATATTGTCCTCAACAATCTATGGAAATGCATGGACTTTGTGATTACATTCTCCACTTTCCACTTAGTGACACACTAATAATAGATACAAAAGGCTTACATGAGTTCAATTTGTAGTTTAAACTGCAAAAAGTCTTGAAACTCTTGTTTCATTCAAAACCCTTATTTTTTCATTTAGCATCCTTAAACCATGTTCACAGAAAAGTTTTATAATGAGTTCTGAAAGTTTATCTTATTTGGTAAACTGGAGTGGGTAAAAATGTATATGTGAGTTACAAAGTCTACGTGTGTGCTAAACAGCGCAATAGTTACACCAGCGAGATATACAATTAACTTTTTCTACAAGCTTCATATACAATTCACGGATCACAGGAATTTTTTTATTGGAATTAAACTTATTATCATTATTTGTTGACAATACCACAAAATTTGCGATTTTTAGTCTACATTGCTACTTTGCTTCAAAGTTCAAAACGAAAACAATTTAACAGCGACTGTTATATTCACCACAAAGTAGATTTCATTTGGGCTTGTCTGATTTACGTGACGTTTAGGTCTACTTGATGAAACAAAGTATAGTGAATGCCCATAATGGGAGCAGCATTACCATACATATACATTTCAAAGGGGGGCATTAAACCCAAAATGAAATGTTCACGTCTGAACTTTACTAGCACTGTTAACATTAAACAGCAGAATTGACCATGCCTACATTTTTGCGTATGGGTTATTGCTACTGCACATTTTTTTGCTTCCATGGATTTATAATACGACACGGTATGTATAACTACATGATCACAGACAGAGCCATGAATCAAAAATGAAACGAAACAAATCCTCATAACGAATGCAAACAAACGAAAGAAACTAAATGGAATCACGCTGGTTAGTATGACAACAAACTTTCACGAGCATCAAGATATGCATGCTAGCCCCTAAATAACTAGCTAGTAACCATGCTAGTTACTTTCACTAACCAAAATAGTGAATCTATGTATCCGTGCATACAAATACATGCCAACGTGAATATCATTCATAATGATGAAAAAGACAAAAACTTTCTACGTAGAAAGAATGGATACTCTAGCAGACACTTAATAGTCAGCCACTATCTATGTCTAATCACGGCGTAACACCTTCAATTATCATTTGCCAAATTAATTTAATAATTCTGTCTTTCTTATATTCAATTCACACTATAGTAAGAAACTAATAGAAAGCAAATACAAGTGCCAACTAAGCATGGTAGACAAGACTAACTGATTGTGAGGGATGCGTAAATACCTGTATGAACCAACATGACTGCTAAAACTTGCCCACACCACATGGCACAGGAGACGACTACGACCGCTATTGGGAAACCTGAGTAACTAGCTTGGTTAGTGAGTTAGTTGGAAAGTAGAGAAATGGAAGAAACGAAAACTATGTACATAGAGAAAACTACAGAGCCCGTAGTCAGCAGTACAGTAGTAAGTAGTAGTATTTAGTATTTAGCATGTAGGTTATACGGGTTATACGCACAGTCTGCGCTGCTGCTGCTTGCTATACACATAACACACACAGTAGGGTGTAGGATTAGCTATGTATGCTGTCCACAGAGCAGTGCCAAGTGGAAGAAAGTGAGGTCTGTATTATAAGAGGTGCAACTCACGAAGTGAAAGTATCGATCCATTATGGATGGTGTCTGCAATTCTTCCAATTCTTCAAGTGAAGAAGATGATGGCAGGCCGGTTCTGCACCCTGTCAAATTTATGCACCATCCTTGTTTTAGAAATCGCATTTATACTTTCCTTCTGGGTGGCTGACTACTGGGTCCTCTTTTTTTCAAAAGTCACCAAGCCCTGTGATGTTACCAATTCTTCTATTGTTCGCAAAGTGATTCAGAAAGTAAGTTTCACAGTTTTTTACCTATTACTCACAAGTGTGTGTGTGTTTTTGAAATTGCTATGACATTTTGTTGACGGGAAAATATATGTTTTTTTTTACAGAACTGGAGTCCTGTGCTAAACAAGTATGGAGTGGCACTTCCATTGGAGTGTCCATTAAATTTGTCTCGGGACATGTTAGCAGCTCGAGAGTCAATTAAGAAAACGAGGTCCTCTTATTGGCAATGTGTACGGTGCGGCAAGAAATTTTATTTGGAACGTCATCTTGACCTTCATATAGAAAGGCGGCACCCAGATGTTATCAATCATGTAAGCTCCTATACCAAGTTGAGAATTAAAAATTTTCTAGAGTTAGAAAATTTGTTGAGTGCAAATCCTATTTGCAAACGTAACTTGGCTTTTAGGCTGAAGACTCTGTGTGCCTAGGAGAATTTTGTGACGTGATGCGCTGTGATGTGCTCAAGTCAGCATCATTCTTAGATGGAGAGGATATGAAGACTACAGATGTGTCCGTGTGGACACCGCTCCCAAAAGGGCCATCCACAAAATATTCAGTCACTCCTCTCCAATTCCCCAAATCTTCGTCTTCATCCTCCAACTTTGATGAGAATAGTAGTTCCGGTTCTGGCGGCAACACTCAAAGTGAAAGCAATAGTGAGGAGCCCGAGGGTCAAAAGAATTCCAACAAGGAAGATGTAGGACTTAATACTGTGCAGGAGGATGCTCATGATCATGAACAAAAAAAACCTACAACACCGATCCAACCGGATGGGCAATGTGATGAAGCATATTTCTCGAAATTGAGGGACAAATGTTCCAACCTAGTTTGGCAATGTCTTCAAGGACTCATTACAGTTCTTGATGTCAAGGAGTTCAAAGCTTTACAAAGTAAGCAAATCGAAATTAGTTCATAGCATTTTAACTGATGACTAACTATGTTGTCCATGGCTGGTCGTGGCATGCAAGCAAACGGAAAATTTTAAGCGGTCCGTAGAGTACAGCTGAAAGCTGAGCTGAAGAGCAATGCTGAATGCGTATAAAAGCAAATTAATTCTGAAACTTTCAGCAAAGCAACTTCTTTCACGCTTAATTTAATTTTCATTTAAGCTTGCTTTCAGCATGATTCTACGCAGACTCCTTTAATATATACTTTTATAATCTAAGACATTTGCATAATTGTATAAAGCGAACAGGATTAATGCGTTTGTTTTGTATTTTCAGATGAGCTTGAAATGACAAGTTGTTCATACTTGTCCTGCTCTAGGTATGGAGATGCATGTTGCTCTCCATTATCACGTCATGGGAAGTTGAGGCCCTTTTTCATAGTGTTTGGATCTCTGGTCATCTCTCTTTGTCTTGCCTTGGCCTACTACTTCACTTGGATTTACACGCAAGGGTATGTGCAGTGAACTGTTTTTTGAGTTGTGTACTCAATGGATTTGAATAGTAAATGACTTGTGTTGTTGTGTAGTGGAGAAGAAGCCGTGTTCTATAATGAGAATAAAGACGACGATCGCCCTTATCAAGACGTCCCTAGATACTCTAACAGCCCAGCTCCTTCGATCAATAGGACTACACATATTTAATGATATGCAAGCATCTTGTTTTTGGTGGCCAAAAAAACCGTGAATGAAAAATTTGTATCGAGAGTTTTTAATTTAATTAGTCTATTGTTCATTATGCTGGTTTAAAAAATACTAGGAATGATTTGCAGTTAATGTAACGGATTTTTGAAAACTTTATATGCTCAATACAATTACATTATCAATCCATCCTCGCTTTCTTGATGATTGGAATCAGACAGTTAATTATGTCAAATGTCACTTTGGAAACTAACTAAAAGTAAGTATGGAAAATAGGAATCGTATCTTGTTTTGATGAATGGCATGAGTACTTGAGTCGGATGAGTTGATTATTAGTAATCACATAATAAACGCAGAGAGTGTCTGTTTGCATTGTTAATTTAGTGAGTTATTATTGTTGCAACTCGTACTTTAACGAAGAAAGCTAAACTGCCATTGTAAGCTTTGTTACTATGTATTCAAATTAAGTAATAGGAACTATCAAATACTTGTGGGGAAGTCACCTTTGCATATGGATTGTTTGCGTCTACATTAATTAAACTCTTCCTTGTATTTAAACTTCTGCTTTTCATGTACATTTATGGTTTTTTGAACTCTCCAACAAACGTTTAATAAACTAATTGGCGTCACTTCGAGATCAATATGCGATGAACCTAGAACACTACGTTTTGATTTTATTATTATTTTCTCGTAGCTCACACTACCGAGTGCGAAAGAATGAGTCATGTCTTTTATACAGAGTAGTAAATTTTTCATGGTACCTCAGTTAAACTGAATGCATAATGATGCCTAAATAGCGTAATTAACCACAGATTTATAGACCTTATGTCATTCGATATATTAATTATTCATGCATGTATACTAGTTATTTAGCATAAAATACCACAAAAGCCAACAACTTTCTACCCTTTGTAAAGATTCAAATATCAAACAGGGCTAACGGCTGATAAAAATCTGCATGATAAAAACATGATATTCGAAATATGCAAGCCTCAGTAGTAAGTAGCCAGTACAAATTCGCAACGTGTAATATATTTTTACTTGCCGTGCCGTAAACAAAACAGACAACTTCGTCGTCACTTGATAAGACTTAACCATCTATGCAGCCGCAGCACAATGATAAAAAATGATATGATCAAATTCGCATTAAGCCAAAAAATGCACCTGCCTTAAATCAAAAATCGATTTAACAAGACAATTTTATGAGTGCAAGATAGTATTCTACCACGTAAACTACTATAGGGAAATTAAACAATTCCATTGATGCTCAACTTACTAATGCGCAGTAGGCTTTTGCTAATACTGTTGTTTTGACATGAAGTTCGCAGTACAGTTTTCATACGTTCAGGTCAATTTATATGTTGTACATATACTACATGGTTTTGATAAATATTCTGCGTATGTCTATTTTGTACAGGAGTGAGTTCACTTTGGCAGTTCTCAGACAGTCCTTTATAAAACGATGTAATGTGTGCTTTAGCTGCGTGGCCAAAATGTAATGTACGCATTTATGTATACTGCTGCTGGTTGAGTTTTTTAGGTTTGTTTATGTACAATTGATAGGACGGAGCGCTGTTAATAAGCTTGGCAGGATAGGGAGAGAAACTGCACATAGAAACAAAATCATGATGCGATGTCGTGACCATAACAAAAGAACAGCTGAGACATTACATTGCTAGCTGTATAGAAACGCAGAAAACATGTATTTAGTAAAAATCCAGTGAAATAATTAAAATTCAAATCCGGGGCATTTACGAAAGGGTTGAATTGAAACTAAACCAAATAATTCACAAGTTCAAACGCAAGATACGGTAGTCTAAACTAAAAACGTAATTAATAAGCTAAATAACTTCTGTGTACAAACCAATAAGCAAACGATTTAAACTGTCACTAACTACTAAAGTATTGCTCATTATTTAACTTTCTGTAAAATCATAATCAAAGTTCTAGTCATCAACGTTTATCGCATATCAATTTATACCAGCGTGCAAAGGAATTCAAATTGTGTGGCAAGTTGGGGTTAATAATTTAAGTTCCTGACATTCAGAGTGAAATTGTCAAATCTTGGACGGAAATTGACATTGAATTTTTCGGAGACTACATTGTCCAATCTCGGGATTCTTTGATCCGTCCAAGGAGCAGAAACAGGTTCTGAAGGTAAAAAAAGATTAAGGTCATAAGCTAATTTTAAAATTGCGAATTTTTGTAGTCCCGCTGTTACAACAAGTAATGAATAGTTTAAAAACAAACAAGACCTAATGTTCTGATTTTGTTTAAAAGATTCATTTTTAAAAAGTATTATATATCACCCTTTTGATCAGATGCTGTTAAAACACGGTTTCTGTATAGTGTATACTCTTCTTCATATTTATCTATCTATCATATTGAGTATTTTCTGCTATGGATGCTTTGAAATTGTTGTCATGGTCCTCATTGTTTGCTTGTTGAAACATCTTAAACTCTAGTACATCATTGCAATTTGCAATTTTCACCATATTATAATTCCTAATTCCTATACATTTTAGCAATGTTTAAAAGAAATTTATTGTATTTAAATTCCAAGTTAATCAACTTGTAAACTACTGTTCCAAACACAGGTGAATCTTCCAAACCACAAATAGTTGGCAGTCGGAAGTCGGAATACAAGTACTAGTACTATCAGGCGATTTGCATCAAGAACAATGAAATCCGAAGGACTTGTCAAGTCTTTCAAGGAGCGTCGAACGTTTGGTAATTTCATTTAAGCGCTGCAATGTCTAGAGAAACGAAATTAATTATCAAGCTTCAACTTGTTTTCCATTTTGTTTAACATTTAAATATGTTGTCAAATTCAGCCCAAAGAGTTCGGGAAGTGGAAACGGTGAGAAAAGATCATCCTAGTAAAGTCCCTGTCATTATCGAACGGTACCGTCATGAAAATCAATTGCCCCCATTGGATAAGACAAAGTTTCTAATCCCCGAGCATGTTACTGTTGGGGAACTGATGAACATTCTTCGGTAAGGGAACGGGCTCTTTAGTTTATGCATGTCTTGTCCACATAATCCATTGATTCTAACTTTTGTACTTCGTTAGTCGCCGATTGCAGCTGACCGCATCTCAATCTATATTTTTGATTGTGAATGGTCGGAATCTGCCTGCAAATGCTGCCAGCTTTGCTGACATATATAAGAACGAAGTGGACCCAGATGGATTTTTGTACATTGTGTACGCATCCCATGAGAATTTCGGAGGTCACTCTCTCTCTCATCAGGATAAATGAAATAATGAACAGATCTGCAGATCTGGACTTGTTGATGAACTACTCTGGCATTAGTTGATGATCTTTTCTTTATGGACTGGTTATATTTGTTAGTAAGATGGGGATTTTCGTTTGAGAAAAAAGAACCCTGGGAGTAAGAAAGAGTTAAATTTTTAGTAGATTAAAAAATGAAAGTTCCGCTTGTTTTTTTGTGGAAAATTGAAGGTTAATAGTAACAGTGGCAGCCTAAACTCATTTTTACGCCTTTTGTTTTGATAGTAGTTTTTAGAACAAATAGTGCTGCTTGGGCAGAGCTCTTTTTCATTCTTATTAAGATAATTTAAGATTACTTTATAGCATAATATTGCAGTAAGCGGCAACATGCAGATTACACATAATATGCATACTCTAAAAAAACATTGGATAGTTTTAGTGTAGCGTGTTCGCAGACACAACACTGCAGTTGGTATCCCATGCAACGTAATCATGGATCACAATACTTAATGCGTGCATAATAATGTCCTTTCATTAACTGTAGGTAAGAAGTACACCTTTTCCAATTATTATTCATTCTTAGTAGTTTCTGTATAACATGTGTGAAAATTTGGAGGAAACATATTATGAGTATGATAGGTTGTTTAAGAATTTAAGATTTTGTTAGCCATGATGGTATGATATATAATACACAATCATATGACTGTTGTAACAATGTGTAATGGACCTATATGTACAATTTCATGGAACGTAAAATTAAACGGGAATTTTAAAGTAACTTGTTAGGCGTTTTTACTGAACAACTCAACTAATATTATTCATAGGAGTCGTGCTTGCAAGGAGATAACGCGTAATCTCCATGTTACTTATTTAATGTCGTGTCGCATTTTATGTATCATTTGGTATACATACATGTCTGTCCGTGTACCTTTGTCCCTTCGCCGTATTATGAATGTAAACGATGAATTGAATAAAAAATGATACAACAGAGGCACCTCACCCGGTGCATCGATTCAAATATGGACTTTGGGCATAACTTATTTTTACACGATCATAAATGATGAGTTCCATATTTTTTAAGTTAGCCTCATTATAATTTATTAGAGAACTTGTAAAAACTATCAAATAATTGGCCGAAAATGATGTAGTTATCTATTATTGTTATATAAACACTCTTACATAGATAGATTTTATTTTCTGAACATTAATTCGTCATCATCACAACACAGTATACCGTTGTACTATAGTATATTATGTAAAAGCTACAATAATAATACATCATGCATATACAACCTCGTACACGCTCTTGTAAAATAATACACGATTGGAAGTCTTCATCTCTACATACTGATATTAGTTACTACAATGACGCTAATGGAGCTACTTATGAAGCTAAAGCTAAATACTGAGCACGTTGCAGTAAAAAAATTAATGAAAAGTAATAAATGTCCCGTGAGGGACAGAAACAAGGGTCAAGGTTAAAATATTCTTGAAAATATGAATAGCCGATCACTTAGGTTTCGGAATTCATATACAGGCACACAAGAGCAAACAACGAGAACACTCTTCTCATACGCAAGTAGAAAATAGGAAGTTTTAATACAAGCTAATTCATAATGTGACAAAGTTTGGACAAAGGATAGAGTGTGGGGCTTGTATCTCCAGAAATCATTTTTTGAAAATTAAGAACGTTCAGTAAATACAAAATGAATATTGTTTGCATTATAAAACGGTATTTTAATTTAAAGGTCTACTACTTATTTAACTTGGGTAGAAAAAGTGAATCAAAACTGAACACTAACGTACAATCAATCATTTGAGGTAATTAGTTTTGCCATTAATGATCGAGTCGTATATTGTATTCTGACAGATTCACGATGCCAAATGAATACGAAAAACTAAGTAAGTACATTTTATGCTAAAAAAAGAAGAAACGTCATCCCACATTTGACAAGGCCAATAAAAAAACACCGCAATTAAGAGACTTGGAAAATGAAGTAAAAAATGAAAGGAATTAGAAAAGTACCCTATCCAGGCAATACAATGAGCATTTTCATCCGAAAACGACGAATACGGAATAGCGCATTTGCTAATACAGCAAAAATCACTCCGTGCCAAAAGAATTGTGTTTGAATCATCGAGATACTTCACACCCGTCCAAAACAATTGCATTTCAAACTATATCAAATATATTCATTAAAATGTATCTAGGAAAACGAATTTCTGTCAGAATCAAATAAGATGGATGATCGCATTACCACTGACCAATAGGCTTAGAAATTAACATGATTTTAAAACTGTCACTAAAAGTATGTAAGGCTCCGTCTGTACATAACTGAAGGCTCCTAGTATCCCTCTTAATTAACCTATCTTTTATAGGAATCTAATTCATGTTTCCTAATCCTAGTGTGGCTTAACTACCGTCTATTCTAATTCTTGTGATCATGATGGTAAATAATACAAATCGAATAAACCTATACATCAACATCACAATTGAATAATTCAATCATTCGTACTGCAAATGTAATACAAATAACACAGAGTTGCATTACCAAAATCACAAGAACAATCGTAGTATTTATGTTCCATTAAGTGGGTTTATTTCAAACGATCAGCCTTCATTGTCGCTTTCACTTGCAGCTAAAACCGAAAAATAGAATTGCATAATGTTATTGCTTATTTAAATAGTGTACGTAACAATATTTAAAATCATGCGCTCACCTAAAGAAGCATAATCTGGGTCCATTTTTAATATGTAGGGAATCACGCTATCAATTTGGGTTGTCCCAAGTAAATTTGTAAAAAATATATCTTCCACAACACCTGGTGTCACAGATCTGCAACATAAATTTCCAACCAATGAATTTTAAATGATATTATGTCCTTAAGCATTATGTTTTTAAATGTGATACACAAACACAATGAAGTGATAAAAATTAAAAAACAAACCTCAAGGCAGAGAGAAGAAGAAGCAAATCGTCATTGCGCACGTCATCTTCTTCACCGGACTTATAATACGAAATATAATCCTTTAATTGTTTTAATAAAATAGACCTTAATTCTCTCACAGCATGACAAACGGGTCGTCCAAATGATGTAAACCGTTCTGTAAATATGAATAAAAAATGAAGAGGATCATAGAGAGAAAATAAAGAATAAAGTACTAATATCTTCATATGGTATTAATTTGCAATTAAATTTACCGGGACTGAAAATACTTAGGGCTTTCAGAATGGCAAATTCATATTCATCTAAGCTAAGGGACAGAGTTGTTTGAATAAATTCTTGAAGACTTGCAGCACTTTCTGCTAGAGAAGTCAGTCTGGTGGAAGTGCAACTTATTTGCAAGTGAAGAAGTAAGGCGCTCATGACATTCTGAAGAGAAAGCAGATTTTGACATTGGACGAACCCAAGAACAAAAAGCTCACTCCAACATATTTTTGTGATTGATATTTGCATTTCTGGGCTGCAAATAGAAAGCGAAAAACAGAACATCAGTTAGAATTTCAATTAGAAATAAATAATAATCATAATAAATAACAAGCAGTAAGAAAATAATACAACCTTAATGTTTGAAATGGAGGCAAACACCGTGTCCAGTGAATGGAAAGAAATAGAAGGCGACTTGCAGTTTCTCCCACATATTGTACATTAATTATTCCATTCTGGGGCAATGGACCAGGACTGGTCAAAGTAAAATTAAAGCAATCCTCAGGGATAATACTTTCCTTGTCAATGCTTTCGAATATAGGGGAAACGTCTTCTTCATTTGTCCCCTACGGTCAATACAAATTCGAGGTTAGTTTTGACTTAATTTTCTTTATTTAATCTTGTCTGCCTGTATGTGCTTATTTCTTTTTAAAAAACTTGAACTTACATTTATCACACATGAGATTGTATCTACTGCTTTAGATATCATTTGTTTTTCAATATTTTCTGCTTCATCGGTAGGGCTTTCCGAGCCGTCGCAATCTGTGTAGAAGAAATTTTAATCCGTCAATAACCCAAAATAAAGGTAGTGTATTAAAAAAACTGAGGGTAAAGTGAAACTGTATTACCTTGATAGCTATTATTATCGAATTGAACAAAGTTGTTTGAACTATTACGACCACTACTGCTCCCATTAGTGTTGTTCAAAGTCTCAACAAGATCAGAAGAATTGAAAAAATATGAAGGAGAAACTGAGCCTGAAGCGCCACCATCGCCGTTTTTATTTTTGCCTTGATTGTAAACTGGCTTTCTCTCATGCTGAACTGCTGCACAAAAACAGAGAGTCACATCATCTTGAATAAACTTACGGTGCGGTAGAACTTATAATAAAAGTAGAAAAACCACAAGCAGAATATATCAATTTGAGTAAAATTTAGGGTTTGAAACTCACAGTCAGAGCGCATTCCCATAAGAAGACATTTCTGAAGACGGCAGTATTGACATCGATTCCTATGATGCTTCGTGACTTCACAAATTTTGCTTCCTCTACAAGCATATCCTAATTGCTTACGAATGGAGCGCTTGAAAAATCCTTTGCAGCCTTCACAGCTAATGGCGCCATAATGACGTCCTACAATCATAAGTTTCAAACAATTAACTTAACTGTCTTCTACTTTTAAGTTCAAAACCTTGGGGGAAATGTAACATTTAACTACACGAAAGACAAAGTCGTTAGTACCGGAAGCTCTATCTCCGCAAACTACACAGATGTCACTTCCACCACCGGATCCACCAACAGATTTCTTTTCACTACTTCCACCACTATATCCACCACTAGATTTTCTGTCACAGTCCAGCAAACTTGCCAGTGGACTTTGATCGTGATACTATTTACAAAATCCAACAAATATTTATCTATTAACACAAATCCCACCAATTATCGAAACACCAATGTTGTATAGTTATTGAAACATACCTTCAGCTCTACGCTAGAATCAGTATCGTCCATATTTCATCAACTGCCGGAAAAATTTTTCTTTCGAAACATGTAGGATTAGTAGGATTCCACAAAGGCAAGTAAATTATTTATTTACTTGATCAATGTACCAAATGAATTTTTGGGACTTAAGACAGAGTTGAGTTAGCTGTCAAGAAGCCTAAAATCGTAAAAAATAGCACCATGATTTAAACATTCTTGAAAAAATCGTCGTACAATTCACAATTAATTTCCTCAATTTCCATAATATATAAACCCCCTAACCTCATATATTTGACACCATGTCATCAACACGAGAGCTAAAACCGATAATGTCATTGACAGACAACACCAACCTCAACCTCAACTAACAAACAAACAACTGCCAGTAAACTGTGAGTTTGGTCGACAGTAAAATTCGACAGTGTAAACAACAGAAACGGGGTCATTATAACTTTCAATTTTAAAAAATTAAACCGCACGCAAACTAAACGCTGATCACTTTGAGATTAGAGGTGATTGGACTGCTTATGCCTTGCCTGCAAGCCAAAAGCAGTTTAGTCGGTGAAATTTAAGCGGTCCGCGTTCTGTACACAGGAAACTGATTCACTCATATTATATACTCGAAACTACAAGAATGGGAGCAAAATATAGCTACTAGCTACACAAAACACAAAGATAGTTTGCCCATATATGCTCTCGCGCACGAATTTAGGCTTGCGTTAAAGTTGTCAGCAGTGTAAATAAATTCAAATCATCAAATTCTCCAATAGATGTACAATAGGATTCTGTTAACAAATTGTTACATGTGAATCACTAACATGTATTTGATAATTAAATCAAATGAAAAGGTCGCACAAAATCCGCATTATCTGCAATTGACATGTTATGTTACGTGTATCTTGCGACAATTTATGCAAAAAATTACCTTTGACATTATTAAAACAAACCTGAATTGCAAAGTGAATAATTTATTAAACTTAATCTGTTACACTTGAAAACACGATATCCCCAGTGGTACTGAAGAAAATAAACTAGCAACGTATTAGTAATGCAGATTGCTAATGAGTCGAGGAATCAGCTAAATACTCCCTCATCCATGGTTTGAGTACTATATTACATAACTCCTATCGCTCTCACTCAGGTAAAGATAAAAATGTATAGTTGGATGACGCGTTTGAAGCACTATAATGAGATGAGCGTAGAAAGACTGAATCTTCAGACCCCAAGTCTTGAAATGTGTGATAGTTGGTGATTGGATAGGCGACCTTGTTTTTGACCGTGAGAAAATTCAACCTTATGCATTAGATAGATGTTAGTCAGTTATAGTATTGTAGGCGACGATATGCAGGCATGTAAAAAGGTGATATTTGCCTTAGAGCTTATCAAATGGCCCCACAGAGTTTTTTGCTCACCTTTTACACCTTATCCATGGCTACCCCATAACATACAAGCAGGACCCTAACTTATGCGTTCAATTAAAAAAGGGTTTATTTTCATGCCACACTCTTTTCCAATGGTGTGCGTGCATGTGTTGCATGAAAAGCATTTTTTGCTACCTTTGTAGCTCTATTTCTATACAAACGGAGGATGGATGCGACCACCTTTTCAAATTAAGTCATCGAATTCACAATATGTTGTTTTTTAAGATACTGTTTGCAATGCATGCATGCGTTAAATATTAGTGTTGTGGGGTTTGTATGCAAATTGTATGACTTCACTTTTCACATTCATTCAACATGCAACGTTCTTGTACTTCAGCATACAGACTTCACAACTTATTATTAAAAGTTTTCAACAAACACATTCAAATAATGGAAGACAAATTAGCAACTTAACTATGAAGTTTGTAAACTGTTTGAAAATCCTAATGCTGCATTTCTATAAATCTACACCTCTGCAGCAAAACCATTGGGTGGAGGAGGCCAGTTCAATTTTCACAGAGATATGGTAACTCTGTTTTTATTTAAAAAAAAAGAAAAGTTAACTTGAAACGAGAATATATCTTTATCCGTGAAAATTCTCATGATATGAAGTTTATTTCCTCGGTTCGGTTTATCATCGACATGATAAATTACTTGTAGTTGAAAGAGCTCAATAAAACTGCAACTCCTACACATAATACATTCTTCATGCAACTTTGCAGCATGCATGTCTTTCTCATGTATTAAGTAAGCATGATTTAAATTTAGTGAAAACAACCTCTGTCATATCATTGCATACAGGATATATTATTGGAAAACAGAATGCCTGCCCTGAAAGAAATGCCTTAGTATATAATAGCTTAATTGGAGGTAACAAAAAATATCGTACCTGAAAGGAATCCATGAAAGCATCGATTTCCCAATAAGTACCACAAAAAGAAACTTTCATGAAACAATTAAAACTACGAAAAGAACAATGAGCAAGCAATTTTGTGTACAAAAATCGATCTGCCGTTCTGTTACTATCTATATAGGAACATGCAGTGCCCATGCCCACAGATCAGAATGCCGTGCTAAAATGTCGAGGGTCAAAGTTGACTCGTGAACTATTACTCGACTTATGCATTGGCTTTTTCTTGGTGCTACTACTAACTCACCATACCATGACTAAAAGTTCATTGCTTATATTCAATCACCAAAGCTGAAATAAGCATCAACTAATAACATTGCTTGTGTTCACAACTTGACGGTGAGCACAGGGAGATATAGCATGCACGTACTCCTTTGGTTTTGGTGTATTATGTATATAAATGTCCTACTACATTATCCATCCATTTCCCACAGTACTAACTAACTAATGTTAATGTGCATATGTTGTGGACGAACCAAGCACGGATACGTGATGTATTCACGACATTCCTCCAACCAAATGTTATTGTAAATACTTGAGCCTTTGCAAATGAAAAAATGACTGACTACTTTATCTCATGTGTACGCGATGCGAGTATATGCCACACACACATTCAGTTCAGTTCATAGTATAAGCAGTGAAGTTTATTTGAGAGCAGGCAACCTCACGCTCTTGAACATTGGCATGGATGGGAGGGAAAAAAGTGGGGATAAAGTTCGTGTGAGAGGTTACCCTCATAAAGCTCCTCTTTGAACGTCCTATGTCACCGTATTCGTCCAGCTAAAGTCCCGAGCGACCACTCCAGTCCCACACGCAGTACTCCACATGAATTCATTGACATCACTACAAATTACTTTCACTTGTTTTTTTTGCTATAACCATGCCGTAGTGCTACAGACGCTAAGGCACTTTAGGAGCTTCTCATACTGAACTGTTGTTTTCTCCTTTCATACTGACAGATTGACTTTGCAATATATTGGAAGCTAGAATGCAGAGGGTCAAAAAATGTTTTTTTAAAAACTAAAATGCCCACTGTTGAAAATTTATTTTCCTATGATGGTGGTGTCCTTGAAATGCATTTATATAACAATAGAATTTATGCTTTAAAACTATTGTTTACACTCACTCAGTCAGTATGCTTCAGTTTAGCGAAAGACAATTGTTTTTCCATGACCAAGCCGATGGATGACGTCAAGACACTCAACTTCTCCTGCCCTATGCATGCGTCTCTATGGACATAGTCCTCCATTTCCGTTGCTCCCTTGTATACTCAACTCATATTGTAATGCATGTTTGTACAAAACAATATACGCTTTCTGCATTTCCCTGGGTTTGATGATTCTCGTATTTAGTGCCGGTATTAAATCGTTGAGCATATACTATGAATAAAAACCGGATTGAAAATTTTCAATCGGAAAGATGAATTTTATGATCTAACTCACTTGCTAAACTCATTCAATAATTATTACGAAGCCGAAGGCTGAGCCAGGTAATTACCAACGGGAGCGCCCTATGCTGCACATGTTAAAGCTAAAATCACCTGAAAACGCAAGATGAAATTTGTGTTAGTAAACTCTTTTTCGAACGGGGTAAAAGTTGTGTGCGCAGTTTTC
>Ga0210040_10002416_pt1 | contig 26410 bp, 19 predicted proteins | sample CryGeyCG12114_NA_FD_185462 | JGI IMG/M metagenome (GOLD analysis project Ga0210040, IMG submission 185462) | Groundwater microbial communities from aquifer - Crystal Geyser CG19_WC_8/21/14_NA (SPAdes) (version 2) | ecosystem: Environmental > Aquatic > Deep subsurface > Groundwater | place: USA... | reverse complement strand
AAAAAATAATGTTTGAAGTGAGAACGTGCGAAGTAAATGACACTGCGTGCGTCTTTGTTGAACCTGCATGCCAAACTATCAGTCGCTACTTACATCAAAATGTTAAATTTCGTGCTACAAAATTCATTCACCGCTCATGCACAAGTAGGCAGGAAAACTCTATGATGAGTACTTCTTCTAGTGTATATAGTATATCTATTTCTATGAGTAAAATATTGCAAATAAATACGAAATCAATTCCTCACCACCACCCTTACCTCTGAGTTTACGCAATGGATCTGGAATTGAGAATACTATGCAGATAATTCGCAACTGTAGTAGTTACCTAAAGACTTATATGCCAGAAAAAAAGGACCATCTTACCGCTCATCTTTTCCACCTTTCGAGGTGTACTGGAATTTCTGAAAAAACAATCAGAACATATTTGGATGATCCAGAAAATCATGAGGAAGACAATATTTTTTCTTTGACTCCTGAGACAACTTCCAAATTCAAGAAAAAACATTCGAAGCAAAAATTTATAAAAGTCAATGATTTCTGAAGAAATTTGATCAGACAAAAAATTTATCTTCATCACAAAAACAATATCGTAATTTATCTGAATACTTTTCTAACCTAGCTTTACTAATTTTAGCTTTCCATTTCTTTACATTACATTTCACTTCCTGCAGCATTTTACATCTTCGGCTTTATTTTGAGAGCTAGACGAAAGTTTAGCTGACGAGGTGGTTTTCCATATGGATTGACAACTTTCACAAAGTTGACTGAACAAATAGGCTTCAAATATAAAAAAGTTGACAAGCGTTCTGGCAAACTACGATCCCTTCAATTGCAAGCTTCCTACAAATATTTGGCAAAAATTGACCAGTACTGAAAGGAAAATCAAAATAATGTGTACTTGGATGAAACGTGGTGAAAGTTAATGCTTAAATTTAGTTAATAATACATAATTTACAGCAAACATCAATAAAGCTAGATTAGCAAAGTGGTAAATGGAGCAAGTTTTTAAAATTAGGTATGACACCCACGATCTTGTACAAAAATCGTGGACTGACGAAACCCTGAGTTGTACAAGATCCCTTCCAGCATCCAAGGGACAACGACTGATAATTCTCCATGCCGAGGGTAGCAACGTGGGTTGACAACGCACTATTCATCAGTTGTAAGAAGCTGACCGTAGCTTGAGCCGATTATCATTACGATATGGACGCAGAAGCATTTGAAAAATGGTTTCAAGAACAACTTTTGTCAAACCTACCCTGTGGTTCCGTGATTGTTCTTGATAATGCACCATACCATAGTCGCCAGCTTTTAAAAGTTCCATGTTCATCTACAAAGAAAGGGGACATTTTAGAGTTTATGAAGATTAAGATTATAGAAGTCCCTAGTCCATGTCCCACCAAATCTGTTCTTCTCAACATCATCAAGAATTTAAACTTTGAAAAACAATATGTTGTTGATGAACTCGCTAAAAAATTTGGTCATACAGTGCTCCGTCTTCCCCCATATTATTGTATATTCAACCCTATTGAAATCATATGATCCATCATAAAAGGAACCCTATGAAAACTAAATTGTGACCTCTTCAATACAAATTTTATCTGTGAATTAGTTAGGGAAATTGCAAAACAGAAAGTTACAAAAAAAATTTGGGTTTGTTGTGTTAAGCACTGTCAAAAAATTGAAAACACCTACCGTAGTACTGGACGTATTTCTCAGGAGCCATTTATTATTCCTATTGGTGTTGATTCAGGTTCAGATGACGAGTCCGATTAAATTTGTATTTAAAAGCTAGGTTAGCAAAGTGAAACTGTTTTAAAACTTCTAGTTAGTTAGTTGCTTAAAATTGTGAAAAAAATATTTACATAGAATACATATTATTTCCCGCTGTAATATTTTAGCATAAAGTAAAAGTGAAGTAGTAGTGTAACAGCTACTTTTACTCATAGATGGCATAAGGGCGGATTTCCCATGACAAACAAATCTTACAGTAACTCATATGCATAATTTCTACCGACTGACTACTAAGTCATATTATGCATATTTCCTTCACAACAATATTTTGTCACCGAATACTGAATTCGACTATCTTTACTTCGTTTTTAGGAAAAATCTGTTTTGAACTGAATTAATTTTGAAGATGTCATAATATTGTAATTTAGAGAATGTATATTGAATTGTAGCAGTAGTAGTAGAAGTATTGAAGTAGAATTGCCAATTGTATCAACACTAACAGTTTTCTTGTTCGTCCTAGCTGACGGACGCTGTAAGTGTTTGTGTCACATTGTATGATACAGGTTTCGTATTTTTGGTCTTACGATAGCTGTAGATTTTTTTCAGTCCTTTCAGTAATTTTATACTTGTGTAATAAAACCTCAAGAACTACAAGATTATCAAATAATTTTTATTTGGTAATTGTTCCAATCTGTTATCATGTTTTGCTTTGTCAGCTCCAAACATCTAATTTCTATGAACGCAACTTTGGTTTATGACTAAAGATGAATAGTAGTAAGCTAAAAAGAATTATACGAAATCATATTTTGTGCCACTATTGTGCCCTTTCATTCTCATAATAGTGATTTATAATTTTTTTCGAACACAAAACATTGAAAGCAACTTGAATATTTTTTACAAGTACATGTTTTGATATTACTTTTTTTAACAATTTTCCTCTATATAGTACACATAGGTGTTACTACTCAAAAGCTTATCTAATACACTATGCCTTGAAAACAGCCGATTGATCGATTTTAAATAATGCCGTTGCTTTTTTTAAAATCGTTTAAACTACGGCAAATTTTTCATGCCACCTTAGCCACGAACTGAACGATGTGAACTTGTGAACATGAAAAAACAACAAAAACACTTTTACTGTATTGTAATTAATAATCATATTTCACGAGAGATTGAAGCTTCATATATATATTTTGACATTTTGGTATTTATGAATCAAATAAACTGTAAGCTAACTCAAATCAGTCTTGTTATACTAGTGAAGATTCCGATATAAATTAAGTAGCACACTTATTGTACGCTTAAACATAAATTCCAGAAGTACCGTGTCAAGGGATAAAGTTGTGTTATGAAAGAATGGAAAAAACTAGAAATTTAGGCATTGAATCAATAACTAACTACCAACCAACCCCATATACTAAATAAGGCTCCGTTAGTTATTCCTTCCCAAAAAGTATTTTTGAATTGATTTGAAAGAGATCTTTCCCATTCATCAGCTTGATTTCTTCCCCTTTTGTAATCAGAAATGATTAAATTTTTAATTCTTGTCCAATATATCGTTTGATATCTCGCAATGAACAGATATCAATTATTGTAAAATATTGTCCACAATATGTGGATGCATTCAAAGTCAACTGTGGTAACCTGTCTCACAACAGCAGCAGGTTATTTGTAGCTGTAAAAACATGGGAGCTCATTGGCAGTAAATTAGCATACGAAAAATACCACCATAACGCACCAACCCTGATATCTCGTAATGATCGAAACTTCTTCTTCCAGTAAGGATGACGAGTCTTGAAAGGAACAATGTTTTTCTGACAATTTTTAAGAATTCTACAGGAATGCTCATGCAAACAACTAGCGAAAATGTGAATCAATATTATACACAGGCATAAGAGCTCCGCCGAAAGCACATTGGGAATATATAGAAACCATGAAATCTGCGCAAAAAATCTAATGCAAATATAGATCCACAAAATAAGTACAGGAATGAGTATGAATAAATGAACGAGGGAAAATGCTTGCAGCACATCCCAGACGACAAGATGAAAAACTCTTTGCTTAGTGTACAATTCACACACTTTAGTGATCATGCTATTAACAATTTGCTTGTTTGCCATCCTTGAGACTGCAATTTGTGACGTCATGTTGTAAATTGAATTTAATTGACGGTTCGAATAATCACAATAGGTGATAAACATCAGGACACATGTGTAAGCATGGAGGAACATGTACAATGCAATTAGATTGAGAGCATACAGAAGGATTATTCGTTTATAGTCTGAGATTGCCGAGTGCCAGTAACTTGTTTTCAACTGCGAGGTCATTGCTTCCATTTCAAGATCTTTCAAAACGTAAAGGCTGAGTACAACCATTCCAAAAGCGAAGATGAATGTGCAGTGTAAAATTATGGTCATTAAAAATGGAATGAGCATATCTTGTTTGCAGGTCTGATCATCTGCAATCAAATAAAAGCGAATTATTTAATAAATTGATAAGCTCATCTTCTGGTAAACGCCGAAACATCCAAGGTCCTTATTAAGATCAAAAGAACACTCTTTCTCCACTAGGTCTGGAAATAGTTCACTGCTCAAATAAAATATTTTAAAGTTTTTAAAGGCGCTCAATTCGGGCTCAAGGTGATATGACTTTCAAACAAGTGCATTTTACTATTAACCAACCATCATTATATTCTGTAGCCACCGCAAATGTTATTCATTGTAAGTTTTTTGAGAAAGTGAGGTGAATTTTAATGATGGTTTTACGTTTGTAATGATGTACGCAAGTACTGACATGATGACATGAATTTTAGACTCAACGCATTCAATAGACTCCCCAATTTAAAGGCATATAAAATAATGGCAAAACACTAAACGATAAAGTTAGAAACGAAAAAAAAATCAGTTTAGGCAAAAGAAGAAACGGCAAAATCAAAAAACTATGAACGTCAAAAACAAAAAAAGGCAAACGAAAATTCGGCAAATCAAATAGAGGCCAAAAGTGAAACAGCGCAAACTAAAGAACAAGTTGAAAAAGTGACCTCTGTCTAATATAATCAAAAAAGTTATTCAGTTGTAAATTTTTTATTACTGAGAGTTTTCCTGATCGGTCCTGAAATCCTCTGTTGATGAATTTTTTTTAAATCCAAAATGTTTAAAAAATTTTAAATCAAAAACATTATTGGTAGTAATTTTTGAGATCGCTTTAGTTTTTCAATGTTTAATTTTTAGGTTTCTCATGTTTTAGTTACCTCTCAATTTGTTTCTAGCATTATTCCTCATTTAAAAATTATATTTAATCAAGATAGCTTTCCTCTGCATATTTAAGCCGTACACTGCATTAGTATTTTTTTTTTTCGCTGTTTATAGGCTTTTGCCCATAAAAACCTTTTGCCATTTTTGGTTTTACCAATGTTGACTCTGCTTTTATTTGCTTTTGATGTTTTCAGTTTATGAAGAGTTTATTTTGCCATTTTTCTTGCTGTTTTTTGTTTTTAATTATTTTGAGGTGGTAGCTTTCAATATGTCAATATTCTTAGTGAAGTTTTTAAATTGTTGTTTACAAGCATTGGTTTTTGACTGGATGTGAATATTGTCTCTAAAGTGGATTCGTATTCCAATGTCTGCTTTTGTATCCGGCCCTCATTTCTGAAATTTTCTTTATGATTGCCTAATTAAAAATTAATATGAACTTTAAATATCAGTTCCACGTTGAGCTTAAATTAATGGTAGTATTCCCAATGAAAACTAACACTAACACTAACTTTTTTTAACCATAGCATCCATTTAGCATTAGCCCTTAGCATTTATCCATAGCAATTAAACATGAAAATTTATTTTAAATCGAATTTCTGCTATTTAGTGTAATATCGCACTAACTCCGATTTAAAATAAATTGTCCCATTTAATTGCCATGGAAAATGTATTTAAAAAAAGTTAGTGTTAGTTTTAGTTTTCATTGGGAATACTACCATAAGCCCCCTGCAAAAAATATCAAAATGTTTTGTTTGGTCGGTGAACTATCTTTAGACGCAACAAACCTGGTGGAGAAGAAGTTTGTTTGGTCATTATAGGGACTTTGGAAACATGTTTAGCTCTTTCGACGTACTTTTGCTCACAGGATTAGAAATAACCCAATTAAAAGTTAAAACGCCTATTTTTCTACAAAAAATGGATCCGGCACCGGCAGCGCTTCCACATATTGTGAAACATAACAGAAGGGAAAAAATTATATAATGCAGACTATTCCTTTGTGTAGCTGGAAATTCAAATATTTGCACGGCAGCATAAAAAATGCACCAAAATGTCGCACCACAAAAATTATAATAGTGAATTTTTTTAGATGCACGAAACTTTCCACTCGTTTTATCGTATTTCATATAACCACATCTAAAAGCTGAGAAAAAATTGCACATTTTAATCAATTGAATGAGCAAAGAATGATTGTATTGTTTTTCAACAAAAGTTAACAATTTCTGGACAATCAGACTCAGATGAGCAAGAGTTGATCCGATTTTCATTTTGAAAAATGTTTAATATACTCGAGAAACTTTGAAAGTATAGCGAGTCAGAGCTCATCAAGAAATGTCAAATTTGCATACTGTTTATGCCCCAAAAAGTCAGTTCGCTAATCTTATAAAAAATCTTCCAAAAAGTTGTGTTTATCAAATAATTTAAGGATTTATGTAATGTTATTAGCAAACTCGATTCTATCAATTATGTAAGTGATGCGTTCGGAAGAACATGGTTACTAGTATCGTCGGGGACACGGATATGCAGTTTTGAGAATTTCAATAATTTCCTAGCTATAAATGACAATTTAACGAATTCAAATGCCAATGCTTTTATTGTACCTCATGATAACTTAATTATAGTGCTTAAACAGTATTCGGAAAAACTTTTATCAAAATTGCTCTGCAGGGGCTTATCGTGAAAGTCATATTACCTCTAGGTAAACCATGGCACCGCTAGAAATAAATGCACACGATGATAAAAACATATTGTCGTTACTTTAGATTAAAGGAAAAAAAGATATCTGACTTTTAACTGCTTAAAGAGTTAATTAGTCAATAGTTTGTGGGACAAATATCAAACAGTCCCGCGCGCTGACCAAGAAAAATACTTATTGAGCAAATTGTAGCTACAAATTCACATTAAGTCGAAATTAATCTATTATTAAACTGTCAACATTTTCGGATTCATGGTCACGTCTATAAGTGCATTAGGGAGTGTCATCATGATGCATAGAATGGCGAAATTCATTGTTGTTTCCAATCGGCCCCCCAATAAAGCAGCTCAACTAGGGGTGGTATCCGGAAGAATCCTGATTAGTCCATTCAAGTACTCAGAGCATAGCTGGGCACCTTCCTTCAGAAGGAAGGGTCGGAGAAGGGAAGGGTGAAGGAAGGATTTGTTTTTTTGAAGGCAGAGAAGGGAAGGAGAAGGAAGAGCTGGTCCAAAAAATCCTTCTCAGAAGGAAAAATGAAGGAAGGTGCTGGTTTTAAAATTTTGAAAAGGAAGGGTTAGAAGAGGTCTTGCAAAATCGTTCATTTTCATGCCAGAATTGGCTATTTCGGGGGTATTTTCGCAAAAATTTTCATGCTGCGCATGTTTGTTGGAAGAAATTTTCTTCAAGTTCGCGCCCAGACGTTAAAGTTGTACAAACTTTTACTTTTATTTTATATCTGCCGCCAATTATAGTTATGATAAGAACAATATTTGAACCTTTTTGAAAGAATCCTTCAGAAGGAAGGGTTAGAGAAGGATTGTTGAGATTTGGGCCAAAATTTTACCCTTCTGATGGAAGGTGAAGGAAACGGCAAAAAATAAACTGAGAAGAAAGGAGAAGGAAGAAGGGTCAAAATTTGACCCTTCTCTCCAAAAAGGAGGAAGGGTGAAGGAAGGGTGAAGGAAGGGTGAAGGAAGGGTGAAGGAAGGGTAACTGAAATGCCCAGCTATGACTCAGAGTACACAAGTACACAAGTACGAGCACTTCAGGTACAGTCCCATTGTATGGAAGCATCACGCGTTTCCTTCTTGCCATTATAATAAGGCAGAGATTATTAGTAGTTTTCAATAGATTTATGCAATAGTGGTTTTTAATAGTTTGATGCAATAGCGGTTTTCAATAGATTCATGCAATAGTAGTTTTCAATAGATTGATTCAATAATGTTTTTTTTATCACAATAATGCAGCGAGAAGTTTGAGTGTATACTTGTTGTGCAGGATGCGCTACTGTTAAGATTTGTTTGTACAAAGTTGCACTATACTTATAGAGTACAGAAGGAGATTTTTTTCCCCCTGGATTTGGCCGTTTTATGCGGCACAATGAATTTGGATTTAGAGTAAGCAAGAAGAGTCCATATTTCGTGTGTCTGATCCATTCGATAATTGAAAATTGTCTTGACATAAAATACAGCGTTAAAGTCAAACAAAGAAAACGAGTTTTGCGTCGTTATTCTAATTTTATTTTCATCCACAGAGTCAATACAGTTTTCCAGAATAGTCGTTTTACACGCGCGGGTAGTGTACTTTTGGCTTCCAACAGAGATCATCATTCCGCTCCCAAAAAACATATCATAATATAATTTTTAGTGTCAAATACTACAAATAAATTGTTCTGCGACAATTTATTAGGCAGTTTGATATTTTTAACTTAGTTAATGTTAACAATGTGTGAGTGCAAATTTTTTTTCTTTAAATATTTTTACAGCAGAGTTTTTTTTGATGCAGTAATGTTATCCTAAAGTGGGTACAAATTTTACGTAGAAGCTGAGTACCCCCCAATGTGCATTCACTGCACGTTTACGAGCAGCCCAGCACTTATTACCAGCAGCTCTCCAAAATATGATTAGCGGTTTACGTTCTTTTTGAATAGTTTACTGGACTTATAAACACAAATAATATAAAATTGGAACATTAATCACATAAAAATAAATTTTAAAAATAGCTTCAGCTTTTTAATGCTCTAGATTGATCTGGAAATGTATTAATTAGTGTAATCTTAAATATTCTTGATTATACACATTTTATCCAAGCTAAATTTATCATAATCTAAAACAGATTTTATCATGAAATTGCTTTCAAACCTATAATTTTCATGTAATTGGCATCTTCTTTCGAACAATTTGTTTTCAAGAGTAAATATATCTGTTTCTTTTGGATCTCAAGCTATATCTAAAATTTTAAGCAGTATATCTTAAAGCTCTCTACAAATCAGAGCAGTGCTCATTAATTACTATGGAAAAAGTCAACAGACTTCAACATTGGGTGATCTTCGCAGTCGAGGATGGATTTCTGTATTTACAAAATCGATACTTCGAATCAATTTTTCAGCAATGCATAAGAATGCACAATCTTTTCACAGCGATCAAGGTTGCACACATAAGATGGGATGAAGCAAAAATCCGATTCAGTCCTGCTAAAACAACACATGTTTTCAACCTTTTCTTAGTGATAGGTTTAGCTCTCACCGTCACATTTATTATGATTTACAAACTCGTTTGGGCAATGAAAAACCTTGACATCTACTTTCTAATAGTATTGGTTGCAGAAACTACGAGCACATTTATGTGCTCAGTAGTGATTTTTCGGAGAAATGCTCTTCTTTTGTTTCTCAACTGGTACGCCAGTATACACCAATCGGTTATCCAAAAAGGTATTTAAGTGAATAAAAATTAATAAACTTTAACTACTCGATTTTTTGTTTCACTGTTTTTTGTTTCGCTTTGAAACGATTCTATATTTGATACTGTTTGTTTCAAAATAAATGACATCCCTCAAATAGTAACTTTGATATTTTGGTTAAATGTTGATTTGTTTGGTGTATTGGAGAAAAGTGACTTCATTGTTATAGCAATAACTTTACAGGAACTTCAAAGATAGAAATGAATGGCGTTGAATAAAAATTACTTTTAAATTCAATTTACTGAAAAAAAATAAACTTTGTTCATCACCAGCTTGTTTACACCGAAACCAGTGAAAACAACCAGTTTGAAATAACCTTGGATCAAAATTTTTCCATTGTTTTTTGGGATGGACAGTAGTTGAAGCAGAATTTATTGTACAGCTGATGTTTGAACAATTTTGTGCGGCATACAACTTTTGTCAAATGTTGACAGTAGCAAGAGGAATGCCTGTATTCTGCAGCTGTTTTTTTAATAATTTTTGAATGAAAATTTTGTTTTTCTACAAAAGTTTTAATTACAGTTGTTTTTATAATATTATTTGTATATTATTTCAGACTGCCGAGTTCCAAAAGCTAACCCCCTGATGGTGTTTTTATTGAATGTATTGAGAGACATAATCTTGTTTGTGGGACTTGGGCCAATTTTGATCTTTATTCCTCTTGTTGGAAATCCAGCCGTGGAGACACTATTTACCACTCTGGGAAAAATTGATTGGCTTGTTGAAGAGAACTGGAAATATTTGGTTGCTCACGTAGTCATCGTAACCATATTCATACTACTGCATTTACATGCTTACACGGCATTTCTAATACTTGCCGTCTACTGGGATATAACCGACAGAATGCTAAGATTTACATGTGACGCTCTTTTGGGCCTTCAAACCAATGTTATAACTGAAAAAAAGATTCGAGGGAAAAATCGAAAAAATCAAAACGTAATCAACATTTTGAAGAATGTTTGTCGCACTTTTGATCATCAGAAAATACTCACTGTTAATGTATTGGAGATGATACACACTTTTATTTTTTTCTACGTTGTAATTGTTTTGCCCGTCTTGATTTTTCAAATTTATGTTACTTTCAAGTTCATCACATCTTTGCCTTTGTGTTTGTCTATTATTGTTGCATTCTCATTACTTGTTTGGCTTCTGATGATGGTCAATGTCCACACTGCCTCCAGTTCTCTGTATGAACACTCTAGTAGGTTCATACAGATTGCACAAAGAATCAACCTACTTTCACAGGCTGACCAATCTTATTGGAAATGCAAGTTTCGGTCTTTTAAATGTATCAAAATCGGGGCTCACGGTTTGCACTTTCGCAATGCCAACTTATTACCTACGCTTTCTCATTTCGCTCATGTAACTATCACTTTGTTGTTATTGTAAACCTTATGTGAAGACAAAGTCTAGTGCAAGCTAAGTACAAATGTAAGATTTTAACATGGTAAAATTTGATGAGCACAAGGATTTAGTTTTTAACTGTTAGAAACAAAATCGAAAATATATCCACATTTGGCAGTGAAAAAGACTATATTCTGTTTAAAAATAACCGTCAGGAGTATTAAAAGTACAATTTTGACTGGATTACATGATTTTACTCAAAAAAATGTTTTCCAACGATGAGGCTAGGAGTAACAATTTGTACATGCAAATCGATGAGCATAATACAACGCAAATAACAGGTTTCACTGATCAATAGTTCAAAACAATTCAATACAAAACTTTTAGAACCAAGAAAATAACATTTTTTGGTGAATTAGATTTTCACTGCAGTCTATTACAAAGTTAAAAAAAGTTGCCTCAAGTTATTTGGATCTCTCTGATAAATGGTCGATCTAAACACATTGCATCATTGAATCTGTAAAATGTTGTGGAAACAATAATTCAGTGCTCATTTTCTCAGTTCTAATTGTTTATTCACATTTTCTTGAAACTGAAAATTCTCTTACAATTGTCTTTTAATTGGATAAATCAATCTGTCACACAAATTAATGTTAATTAAAATCCAGAAAGCTTATCTAAACAAAACTTTACATTACTAAGGTTAATCGGTTGTTCGGCTGTCATAGCTTATTGACCGAGCTTTCGAGTGTCTACTGCACCCTTTTTCAAGGTAATACTGGAAAAATTATACATGCTAAATCAATATACATTATCTTAAAACTATATGCATTGTACAGTCGTACTAAGAAAGCTTACAATGCCTGGTGTTCAGCACCACTGTTTTAGAGCCAAACTGATAAGATTATAGCAATATAGCATTTGAAATTAGGAACTGGAAAATCGCAGATTGCAACTACTTATTTTAAACACCTAAACATCAGGTGACTAGGGCGATTTGAAAAATTTGCCTGTTGTGGCTTACCAGATGGGGTTGATGTGCACTCCACTTTCTAAATTGCAGTTGTATGAGGATACATTTTCAATGTAAATTGATTGCTTGAATTTTCTATGGAAAATTTCAACTCTAACTTTATCTTTAAAAACATTAAATATCTGTAGACCATAAGTATTTTGGAAACGGAACGACACGCAGAAGATTGTTAATCTGTATCAAAATTGCATTGGCTACGGTCATATAACCTTTGAACTATTCCATTGAACTTTGATGCAGACTCAAAATTTTAAACTCGTTGGCAAATTTAGGAAAACAAGATAAATAAAATGCCTCTTTTCTCTGCGTGCAAAGTTTTTTATGCTTAATTCTTTCTAGCATTACAAGAAAAAAAAATGTTGGATGTATTTGAATACTCTAAATATTTAGATACACTCCTTCCTTAATTTCTTTGCGAACATATTTACATGTACATAGTATGTAAAGCACTATTGGATGGATGATGGATTCTGCAAGAACATCTAAGAACATATCTTTTGTATAGCCCCACCCAACTATATAGCAATTAACACTGGTTATGTATGAAGTGAATTCCGGCATTTAGGAATTAGTTATTTACAAAATTGTTCAGATTATTGCAGACGTTGATAATTCTAATTTCTCAAATTTTTTGTCGATGAAATTGATTTTTTAATACAGAATTTTATTTAAATGCTATTCCTGTCATCTCCTTGTGTTTATCAATTGATAGAATGTTTCAGTTATATGAGTTTTTGAGCAAAATCAGTGATAGAAGATTTAGTTAATTTACTTTATCTTACTTGCGACGCCCAATTTGGTTCAATCTATTACTAAGAATCTAACCAACAGGATTGCGTTGTAGAATTAACCTGTTATTTCGCTTTATCATAAAAACAGTTTTGAAAAACGTCTACTCAAACTCCTAAGTAATCATCAAAATTATAGAGGATGAAGAAAATAAGAATGACAATTACTTTCAAACTGTTCTGAAATGAATTTGAAATGCGATCAGAGTCTAACTTTAATTGTATGTTAAGACCAAATACGAACATGCTTGGATTTTAAAGCTGTTATTTCTCCGAAAAATGTCTTTGTCATAATTTTGGCATCATATTTCGCAAGCACGCAACATTGTTTTGCTCGTATAATGCATCATGGAAAAACTTAATCGACTTGGAATTACTGTATCAGTGGTTTTCATAAATCGATATTTTATGCCCATGTTCCAACAATGCAAGACTTTGCAAACTACCCTCACAGCGTGCAAATTGGCGTACATCCGATGGGATGAAGCAAAAGGCCGATTTGTTCGGTCAAAAAACACGCATTTATTCGATCTTCTTTTGTCGATATGCTTGGTTGCTACTATTTCACTGTTACTGGTTTTTCAACTCATTTATTCCGGGAAAAAACCAGATTTTGAGTACATTCTTTCTTGCGTCATGTTTATGTGGGGATCCTCAGGCTGTTTAGTAACTGCATCAATGGTTTTTCAGCGAAATATCCTCATTTTGTTTCTCAACTGGTACGTCACGGTGCAACAAGCCTTAGAAAATGGTAAGCAAGTGTATTCTTGTTTTGACATTTAGACTTAAATTTTACTTTTTAAGTTTACTTTGCGAAGATAAATATTTAATTTTCTAGTGATTATTAACAGAACTGACATATTACAAGAAAAAATTATCTCGTCAAAAGACAAAGGACGATTTTTGGACCATGAAAATAACGGCAAAATAGCTTAAAAACCGGTATTTGAACAAAGCACTGTTTGAAAATTAATATTCAGCGTCTTGATTTGATTTGATTTGAGCTCTTTATTTTCGTGTTATAACTGGTTCAGTAAAAATTACTGTTCTCCCAACAGTAACACAGGATACATAAATAACTCAACTACTCACTACACATCACTGAGTCATAAAATAGCACAATACATTAGTACACATAGTCATCAACTCTACTTTTCCTTAAAAATGAAATAAGTTGGGATTGAAATGCTGACAATGTAAGATTAATGTCTCTTAATTCTAATGGAAGAGCATTCCAGCATTTGCATCCCTGATAAACTATAGATTTTTGAAAAACAATTGAATCATGTCTTACGGTTTGTAGAAGCTGACGACGACTGGTCTGACTGAACACAAAGAATGATTTAATTTCGTTCACACTGGAGGAAAACTTTAGAGCTTTAAAAGTGAACTCCAGGAGATGGTATTTATACCGCTCACTCACCGTTAGAATACCCGCTTTATTTAATAGAGAATCAAACGAATGATTCGCACCTTGAATAGCCTTTTTGTAATACGACGGTTCGTAATATGCAAGATGAAGTTTATTAATCTTGGATTGAAGCTTATCAAGATACTTTTTATGCATGCAGCCCTAGATAGGTATACAATAATCAATAATTGATATAATAAAGGCATGCAAAATAGATCGGAATAAACTTTCACTAACTAATCTTTTAATTTTTAGAATCCAAACCATAGCTGAACTAACTTTGCTTACTACTTTCTCATAATGAGTGAAAAAAGACAAAGTTTCATCCATTCAGAGGCCCAAATATTTGAAAGTAGATACCTTTTCTATGCATTCATTTTCCACTACTAAATTCTTATCCCAATCATGCGATACAGTTTTGGAAAAAAGCATCCACTTGGTTTTAGAGAAGTTTATAGATAATTTGTTAGTGAAGCACCACGTTTTTAAACTAATTAGTGATTTTTGTAATGAAGCTATAATTTCATCTACAGATTTGTCGTGCTTTAAAATTACCAAGTCATCCGCAAATAAAATATAATCTAGTGAAATGCACTTATTTACTTGGTCGAAAAAGAGCATGAAAAGCAAAGGTGCTGATGTAGAACCCTGCGGACGTGCACTATTGAAAAAATATTCCGTTGAAATGTAAGAACCTAAAGAAATTTGAAATGTGCGGTTTATAAAATAGCTACCTAATATTTTAAGGAAAAAAGAGTTTAGATTGTACTTAGAATGTAGACATTGGAGTAATAAATACCTCTTAATGTCTATATAAATGTCTTAAAAACATTCACATGAATAGAGAACCGTTTCGATTTTTTTCACTCCGCGTCTGAAGAAAACAAAGTGCTCGTTAAAGCGAGAACTAGTATTTACTAGGAATTAGTAATGAAGAAATTAAAGGAAATTGTGAAAAGATTCACTAAATTGGTAGATTAAAAAAAAATGTGGAACGTTGTTAACCGCAGTGGCTTGCATCAATTTTCGGCCCAAAGAGTGCAAAAAAGAATAAACATTTTTTAACAATAGTGCCTGAAGTTTCTACACTAACTGGACTAAAAATATAATCATTTTGGATTGATTTAAATTTATTAATTTCACGAATTTCTGCGAATTTTTGCAAAATACTCAGTTGCAACAAGTGATTTTATAAAATCAATTCAAAGCTGATCCAAGAATGTGGGCAACATAGGCCTAACTTATTATTTTGAGTCACGTGAGAAAACTGATCCCGCCGTTTGAGTTTGCGTGATAGCATCAGTTTAAAAAAAAGGCACTTTTAATATATTTGAGATTTGATACGCAAGGTGAAATTAGTATTGTAATTGTTGAAATATTTCTTACTTACCACATATGTGAAGCATATAAACTTGTTCAAATCCGCCGTTAAGAAAAGAAGGACTCATGAAACGAATTCTGTGGGTCTGTAACCGAACTTCCTAAAGCGGCACGTATGTCAAAAATGCTGAGCAGAGAAAATTTCTGTATTGGAAAAATTGAACTTCAAGAAGAAGTGTACAAAACGACTCTGATGAAGGTGCTAGAGCATCTGTTGGACATTCACTATCCGAAAAATAGAACGACCCATGGGTTGGATCTGCCTAAGGTTTGTAGTATGTCAAAACATGTAAAAATTGTGAGTGAAATCACGAAAAAAACGATGGGACAGAAGCGTTATGCTCATTTCGTAACTACAAGTCACCAGAGCCTGATGAAATATTTTCAAAAATGCTGTCAACGGTAGCAAAGAATATAACTCCCTTTATTGGGCGTATTCCAAGCGTGTCTATTTTTTGTGTACGTTCCAATGGAGTAGAGAGTCATGATAGCGGTCTTCATTTTCAAACCTGGTAAATGGTCCTATGAGAAGGCGAAGTCGTGGAGACCGATCTCTTCAACATCGTTTCTTCTAAAATCACTTGAACGATTAATAGGCTGGAAAATGCGCCAAAGTCGAGCAGTTTAAGAGTTAAATAGGCATCATCAGTTTGCCTATTTGACAAGAGTATCGTGCGAGAAGGCACTACATCATTTAGTCGGTAGAACAGAGAAAGCGCTGAACTTTGACCGCGAAGCATTTCGAATATTTCTGGATGTTGAAGGGGGGCATTGATTCAGTCATGCCCTTTTTATGACTCTTTTTGAAGCTACTAGAAAAGGAGGGGGGTATGAATAACTCTCTTTAGGTGGATAGACTTTATGCTGGCAGATACAACAGTAGAGGCGTTCATCGGGAACTTTAAAGTTAAAAAGCGGATACAAAGGGAGTGTCAACAAAGTCATGTGCTGTCTCTCCTGTTGTGGAACTTTAATATGGATGATCTGTTAACAAAATTGCAGACTAATTACTGGTATGCCTACTCGCAAGGGTTAGCTGACGGTTTGGTGAGCCTCTTAGAAGGTATGGATAGATTAACCATGATGGGTTCAATGCAGCGTGTAATAAATTTCGTCAATATATGATGTGACGAGGTGGACCTACAGCTGTATTCGAACAAAATTGAAGTGGTATGGTTCACAAAGGGCAAAAAACGAATAATGCATCACCTGAAATTGAAGAAGGTTAATATTCCTATTGTTTAATGCCTTGGTGTTACTTAGGATTCCCGACTGATGTTGACAACGCATTGTCGGGCGAAGATTGCCAAGGCTAAAATTGCATTGATGCAATGTAGAAGAGCCATTGGAAAAACATAGGGACTAAATCCTTTCGCTATTCAATAGATAAAAAAGAACTGATTTTGCATCTTATCTCGTATGGTGTAACTGTGTGAATGCCAGTACTTGATAGAGGAGGGGAAAATTTTTAAAGGCCTTTGACAGATTCATAGGTCGGTTTTGCTGTCTATCAGCGAAGGATTGACAAGAATGCCGACGCCTTCTAGAGAGGTGATGCTCGGCATCCTACTTATCTTTCATCATGCATTAAAACAGACGGAAATCGTACGGGGTCCCGAATATAAACTAACGGATAATAGGTCAATGGAAGGGACCAGGTTTTGGCGGGTGCACACACATACGGATATGATCAATTACATTTATAATCTCATATCCGAAATAACGATGCAATGTGACCATCAAATTTCCTGGCTTAAAAAACGGAGTTACACTGTGACATTGTTGAGATGGAAAAAACAGGAAAATGTTTGCCCTGACAACGATGACGCCGCATCTTTTAAAATTTTTACAGATGTGTCAAGACCGGATGCCAAAAAAGGATGTGATTTTGTAATCAAAGAAGGAAATGCTGAGACCAGAACGTGCAGCTTACCTCTGAGTAAGTTTTGTTTAGTCCATGGAGCAGAATTATTATCAAATCTGTACGCAACAGAGGCGATAAGAGAATTACGACCATTCATGCTGATTCGTATTTTTTCGGATAGTGTTAGTGCCCTAAATGCGCTTAATGCCGGTGGCACCACCTTCTCTATTGTATGAGAGTGCTACAATGCTCTGAATATCGTAGTAAAAATAAGCTCTGTAGAACTCTGGTGGGATCCAGCCTACTTGAACAAAGAACGAAATGAGAGAGCTGATGAATTAGCAAAAATTTGCTTTTTGATGGACTTCTGTGGTCTTGAACTAATTGTACCCACAACTCAAACGACTGTAAATACGGCAATTGTAGACTGGTCGTACAATAACCTGGCAATTCAGTGAAAAGAAACTCCCATGTGTCGCCAGACTAAGATGCTGCTAATAGAAGCAGATTAAAGAGTCTCGTAGGCTTGTTTGAAACTAAGCAGGAGATCTTTGAGGCTTCTCACACATTAGCTAACTCTTCATAATGTACTTAATCATCATCAATCCAAGATAGACCGGAAAATTGATCCTCTGTGCGAGTGAACAGAGGACGATGAGACTAGTTACCACGTTATGTCTTATCTACTTATAAAATGAACGGATCAAAAAACCATGTTATTCTCAAATTGTGCAAAAAAGTACTGAACCGATCTGCTTCAAAATAGGCTTAAACTGATCCTTATGTGCTTTTGGAGTGCCCTCGCCCTTGGGTCCTAAGCCGTTAAACGCTTAGTTAACGAGATAATTGGCAATTAAGTTGATCATTTTGGCATTTTTGGTCGCCATGCAAACGTAAACAACCAAGTCTCTCAAAAATGAAAAATTTCGACAGGGGTTCCCCTCAGAATTGAAAGTTTTCCCATGTTAACCCTTAGCGTACCACGTACTTCCATTTTGGTAAAATTTGTTGCTATGCCAGAACCCCAAATACTATATTTGAAGTACGCATTATTGATATCCCATAACCCCACATACTTCCATGTTAGTATTAAAAAATTATGCCCTGACGACCATAACCTTCTATTTTAGTATGAACAAAACAATGTCTTCAGGACAGTCTACTTCTATTTTAGTATTCTTAAAATTACTATTCTTACCTTTCATTGAAGGTTTTAAGCTAATTTTTTCTAACGGTTCTCGAAATGTGGAAATATTCTAACTGCAATTAAATAGTCACTATTGGATATTCAGTTGGTAATTTGAAGCTTAAAAGTAATTTTTAAAGCGAATGTCTTATTAACTATGAGATTTTATTCACCCTAAAAAGTGGCAAAATTGCATAATTGGTAAAGTGATTTAATATTCAGAATCTTGGAACTCGAATAATTTACAAGCATTTCATCAGTGCGAAGTAGGGCCGAACCAGAGAAGTGAATACTGAGTTCAGAAGGTTTAAACTTGAATGGTTTAACAGGAATTGTGTGATTTTGTTGGTCGTGTCAATTGTCGTAGAAATCACCGATGTCACTCCACTGATTACGAAACCTAAATATTATCAGTTACAAGAATCCAGCTTCGAAATTTTGATAACATAATCAACTTAAACTGCCAATATTTTGACTATTTCCACTTGCTGCATTTTGAATTAAGTATTCAGCACAACTATTCGTTGGGCACAGCGATCTAAAAATTTCACGTTGAGGTCAGCTATGGTTACATTTAATAAGCACACGACATTGGTCGTTTGGATTTTCTTCCTATCTAAACTAAATGGTCGTCAACGAGATAAATTTTTCCAATCACACGGTACGCTAAGGGTTAATTCCCATAAGGAAATCTCAAAATTGAATCTCAATTCAAACAATTTATCGCCTGGAAAGTCAGTGAATATTGATAGGCATCTATTAGTAGCCCTATACTTAATATAATGTGGACCTTTTTAGTACATAGCCACAAGAATAATCGTGAACTATTAGGATTAAACCAGTGGAGCATATTTTAATTTTATCAATTTAAAAGTTTATTAACCAGTGAAAAACCTAATTATGCGCACGAACAGCTAATGATTAATGAGTAGATAGCTAATTTTAACTTTTAATTGTATAATATGAACCCAAAGTTTTAAATGCTAATCAGTGTCGCATACACATTTAATATTTTTGCACACCCTGTAAACATTGTCGTACACCTATTCAGAATTTTCGCACACCTATTAAACATTGTCGCACACCTATTTAACATTTTCTTACGAAGTAAACATTGTCGCGCACCTATTAAACATTGTCTTACAACCCTAAACATTGTCGCACACCTATTTAACAATGTCTCACAACCCTAAACATTGTCGCACACCTATTAAACATTGTCTTACAACCCTAAACATTGTCGCACACCTATTTAACATTGTCCTACAACCCTAAACATTGTCGCACACCTATTTAACATTGTCTCACAACCCTAAACATTGTTCTATAACCCCAAACTTTGTCGCACACTTATTTAATATTGTCGCACACCTATTTAACATTGTCACACACCTATTTTACATTGTCTTACAATCCTTAACATTGTCCTATAACCCCAAACATTGTCGCACACCTATTTAACATTGTCGCACACCTATTCAACATTGTCTTACAACCCTAAACATTGTCCTATAACCCCAAACATTGTCGCACACCTATTTAACATTGTCTTCCAACCCTAAACATTGTCTTCCAACCCTAAACATTGTAGCACACCTATTTAACATTGTCTTACAACCCTAAACATTGTCGCACACCTATTTAACAGTATCTTACAACACTAAACATTTTCGCACACCTATTTAACGGTGTCTTACAACCCTAACATTGTCGCACATCTATTTAACATTGTCTTCCGACCCTAACAATGTTCCATATCTATTTAACATTTTCTTCTGACCCTTACATTGTCGCACATCTATTTAACATTGTTTTACAGCGCTAACATTGTCGCATATCTATTTAACATTGTTTTACAACCCTAACATTGTCGCACATCTATTTAACATTGTTTTCCGACCCTAACATTGTCGCATATCTATTTAACATTGTCTTCCGACCCTAACATTGTCGCATATCTATTTAACATTTTCTTCCGACCCTAATATTGTCGCACATCTATTTAACATTGTTTTACAGCGCTAACATTGTCGCATATCTATTTAACATTGTCTTACAACCCCGAACATTGTCGCACACCTATTTAATATTGTCGCACGCCTATTTAATATTGTCTTCCGACCCTAACATTGTTTTACAGCGCTAACATTGTCGCACATCTATTTAACATTGTTTTACAGCGCTAACATTGTCGCACGTCTATTTAACATTGTTTTACAGCGCTAATATTGTCGCACGTCTATTTAACATTGTTTTACAACGCTAATATTGTCGCACATCTATTTAACATTATTTTACGACACTTAAGTTTTCGCACACCTATATAACAATGTCGCACACCTATTTAACATTGTTGTATGACCTTCTCACGGTCGCACAATTTAATGACATTGTCGCACACCTATCCAACATTGTTGCAAACCTATTTCACAACGTAATCCTACTCCCAGTTATTTAGGTAAGGTTACTCTTATGAACTGGAGTAACAGGCTATCACGGTGTTTAAGTAACTTTTAAGATCTAAATCAATCGCAAAAAATCACCGAGTCACTGTGTTATTCGGGTCTTTATTTCATAAAACTTAAAACAGTTTACAAAGCAACATTTTATGGCAATTTCACGAATTTTTTAATTAAACTTATCTCAAGTTGGTAAGTCGTACAACTGCAAAAAATTAAGCCTGAAATGCATGTAAGCGAAAAAAAAATTTGTCGTTTATTGTTTATTTTATGGGTTCAACTAATGTGATATTAAATTGTTAGTCGCCCGTGCGTAGAACGGGCCTTTTCACTGGTTGTCCTATATACGGCAGTAGCAGGTTTGCAATCTTTGGAGCTCCAGAGTTGGGCTCTGATGATATTATGCTTTCTTCAAGTAATCTTAGAGTTTTGGAATTTTTTAAATTCCTTTTGTATAGTCTACAGAATAAAGGCAGATATAAAACAGTAAAACCCAGTGTCAATCGGTGCGTCTTTATTAGGTTGTCGACCTCCGCAGCAGCTTGGTCGGCTGTCTTCAATCAGTCGATCAGCTCACCCATCAGACATATATACTTTTATGTGAAGCAATCACGGAGTGATTTGTGAGAAAAGATATTTAAGTAAAAGTTTTATAATTAGAATAACTTTTCTGTAGTCTTGTGCACAACAAACGGTAAAACTGCTGGATAGTTTACATTTTGACGTCAAACATATCAGCTCATGATTCTCATCAGTTCCAAGCATGCATTTTTTTCTCAAAACAAGTGGACAGTGTGGTATTGAGTATTTATTGAAAAAAGTGAAGTACAACTGACTGCAGTTTGCATGAAACCAAAACTTTTTATTAAACAAAGCAAATGTGTTCAAGTTGTAACGCGTATCAGATTTATTTTAGCGATTCAGCTGAGCATATTGAATTAATTTATGTGCAGCATTGGAGACTAAGGTTATCGCAGTGTATCTAAAGTTGAACGGAGATTTAATGATCAGAATTATTTTAAGTTTTCTGATCTAATTTCAGACAGCAGGATTCCAAAGTCCAGCTCTGTCATAACGATCTTACTGAATGGGACGAAAGACATTATCCTGTTTCTGTCATTAGGAGCAAATTTGATCATCGGCTGGTTTTATGGAAATCCAGCTGTCGAAACTTTGATTTCAACCTTTGAAACTGGAAAATACCTATTAAACGAGAACTGGAAATATGCAATCGTTCATTTTCTTGTCGTGGCTATATATTGTGTACTATTTTTGCATGCTTTTGCAGCTTTACTAATAGTCTCAATCTACTGGGATCAAACCGACAGAATGCTAAAATTCAGCTGCGATGCCCTTTTACAACTCCAAGCACAATTTATAGCTAAATGCTACGATATGAACAAAACTGAAAAAAAGCAAATTTTCAACACCAGATTGGCAAACATTTGTCAAAAATTTGAGCATCAAAAAATTATCACTGCAAACATGGCAAAAATGATTCAAACTTTTGTTGATATCTATATTACAATCGTACTGCCCTTCTTGATTATTTTAATTTATATCATATTTAAGTTAAGCCCGCACTTAAATTGGCCAATTTTTTTGTGTGTTTTTATCTTTCTAATATTTTGGTCTATATTGTGGGCCAATGTCTACACTTGCTCCAGTTCCCTGTTTGAACATTCGAATAGGTTCGTCATAAATGGGCAGAAAATTGGTCATGTTTTGCAAACTTCGTTCCCCTATTGGAGGGTCAAGTTCCGTTCATTAAGACCTATCAAAATTGGGGCTTCTGGGTGCTACTTTTCGAAAGCCAAACTGCTACCCACGTTTTCTCAGTTTGTTCATAAAACTATCAAACTGTTGTTACTCTAAGATTTTTATTGTTTTCAGACTATTGTTACAGTGCAATGTGTTACTGCATATATAACGGCTAAATTACGGTTCATTTAAAAGTAAAAAAAGTTGCTCTATGTTTTTCGGCTGTTTCCGATAAATGGTGGACCTATACAAATTGTCTGTAAAATCTTGTGGCAAAAATATTAAAGAACGCGAGATAACCTACTGAGAAAAAAAATCTTGCTATAGATAGGTTCTACTCGCTTGCCTCTCGGGTTTGCAACTCTCTATGTTCCATGCTTCATTGTAGTTAATATAACAATCCTACATGCTTACAGCTAACTGCTGTGCTAGCTTACCAAACTAACTCAGTCACAACAACTAAAAAAATAATAATTAATACACATAAAATATAATGTAAGCCTTCGAATCATTTTGTACTGAAGAGACATTCTATAAGGTGTTTGAGTTTAAACCTCACTACTTCAAAATGAATTTTTTTCGGAACTACACAACAGATTTTCAATTTTTTTTGTTATTAAATACATAAAGCGATAACTTAAGGAATGCATCCATCATTATTTGCTATACATATCAGAAAACGGTCATAAACATTTCTCAGAGCGGAAACACACATTTAGGGAGTTATAGTGCGGAAAATCTCTGCTATAGCTGTTCTCAGCTGTGGAACATCTTCAGGATTATTTCCCCTTATTTCTTGCTTCATGTAGCCACACAGAAAGAAATCTGGAGGTGTTCATTTCATGTCATTTTGTTTGAGAAAATGAGACCACAGCTTGGCCAATTTCCTTTCCATGGCTGAGGAATCTGTGGAATGCAGCACATAAGGGCCCGAAAGCACCTGCATGCGATTAAAGTCGCAAACGTTTGCTATGCATACCAATGAGTAGTAGTGCATCTCAAGGTCCCTATAGCGACCAAACAAGCATCCTGTTACAAGGTCGCGCAATGCTCTACTAATCCAACAAAGTTTTTGAAAATTTGGATTGAGCCCAAAGAATTATTTGCATACTTAGCCTTTACTTGATACACCTCAATTGTACCTTTTTGTTGCCATCCTAAGTGCAAGATGAGCTTGCGTAGCAAGAAAAAAAGCAAATTTGGAAATCATATTTCACCAATATCCAAACAAGGATGACAGAAAACTACAATGGCTAACGAATATTGGGATGACCCCGAACGAATTCAGATTATACTGGAAACTTTGCTGCCTACACTTCAAAAAAAGCGATTATGATAGAAACAACAAACTCATCCCAACCAGTGCACCGAGTGAAGTAGAAGTTAAAATAATAGTACGTGAAAACATTACTAAAAGTTATACCAAAGATCACATATCATGCAAAAATTTGCAACTTTAAAATGCATATTTAATTTTTACTGTATACTACACAGCAGAAAATTTTGTGAGCTCATTTCATTTTTTTTTAAAATTTTGTTGGATTAGTAGAGCATCGCGCGACCTTGTAAAAGGATGGTTTGTTTGGTCGCTATAGGGACCTTGGTGCATCTGAAACCTGATCGCATGGACATTACTACTATTCAAAAATATGTTCAAAATATTCATGCGTCCTGAAAAAAATTAACTTTGAAGCAGTGAGGTTTGAACCTAAACGCTCTATACTTTAAAGAACTGCTTCTCTTATCAATGCATAAAAAGTTGTCAAACGAAATTTTTCAAGGTAAAAATCGTGACTTTTAAATTTTTAAACGTTTTCTTTATTAAAAACTAAAAATTAGTAGTTTTCTATGTCATTGAATACTTAATCGATTTATCTGAGTGTCTATCATAAAGAATTGACCATTCAATTAATTTTTAAAACATTCAAACAAACACTGTGATCGCTGTTGGTTTTTTCCAAATGTTTTTCACTGAGTAAGTTTTTTATTATAATGACCGCAATAATTGTCCTGTAGGAAAATTGTTGCGTTTTCATGAGATAAATGATAAGCACTAATAGGGTATTTCATGATAGCTGATTGAGATGAAAATCAGTTAACTAGTACTATTATCGATATCAGAAAACTATTCGACGAAATGTTATGTTTATTGAGCTATAATTAGTAAAATTAAGTACATATATTTCAGTTTATTGTTGAATCATACATTCTTGAAACGTTCTGTTGCAGAGTGATTCACGACTGCTCTGCAGATCGACATGGAGCGATTAAAAAATAAAGCGGTTTCGACTTGCATGCTTAAATTCCAAAATGCAGGGAAGATTGTGAAAAAACGATACTCTAAATCCTTGCTACAATATTGCATTTATATGTTCAACATGTTCACAGCAACAAAGTGTGCATTCATAAGGTGGGATAAGGGAAAAAAAACTTTTTGTCGAGCGAAAAAAACACACTTTATATCTTTTTGCCTGGTCACAGTTTTGTGTGCTAGTGTCTTTCTCCTTATGGTTTTTCATCTTTTTAGGTCAAAAAAAACAATTTTTGAGTATCTTTTGTTTACTTTTGCATTGGGTATAACAGTTGTAGATACTGTTGCTCCTGTGATATTTATTTGGGAACGAGACACAGTTATTGTTTTCATGAATATGTGTTCTGAGGCAATTAGACAAGCGGAAACAGGTAATGCTCTTATTCTTTAATTCAAGTCAACGTTAATAATTCGTTGAGATAGGGCATTTTGAAAAAGCTGTGCAACTGTTATTCACTCAGGAACTATATAGCAAATCAAAAACCGATTGAGTACTAAATGGGCGAACAATGTATTTCGATTTTCTTGTAGATCCTAGAATTCCTCAAACGAGCAATTTCATTTCTTCTCTTCTGATTGTGGTTGGGGATATGATAATTTTGCTGACATTCGGACCCACTGGATTTATTGCTTTTTTCATACAAGACCCAGCTATCGAAACTTTACTCTTGACACTTGGAAAGAATTCATGGATAGAGAATGCCGACTGGAAATACTTGACCTGTCATATTTTTCTTTTTTTAATTCTTTTTATTTTATTCCTGCAAGCATACACTGCAATCGTGACTGTAATCATGTATTGTGATCTAACTGGTCGATTGTTGAAATTTTCGAGCCAAGAAATTCAAAATTTTATGAATGAACTTGAACTCAAATCTAAAAAATGGGACAGAATTCGACAAAATAAAAGAATTTATCGAAAGCTGACTGATATTTGTTCATCTTTTGTCAAAGAAACCCTTGTTAGCATTTTCGTGAGTCGGCTGGTGCAGAAGTATATCAGAGCTTATATCGGGCTTTTTTGGCCAGCGTCTATTATTATGTCTTACGTTGTCTGTAGATCTTATTCTTTGCTTCCCAACTTTATTTTGATTTCTGTTGTGATAGCTTTAATAACGTTTTACATTGTTTGGATAACTATTCACTTGATTTCTGGTTCGTTAGTGAAATTTTCTTACAGATTCATACAAAAAGGCAAAACGAGTGTTCTTTTTCTTGATAGGCACCATCCATACTGGAAAATGAAGTTTAGGTCTTTCCGAGTTCTCAAAGTTAATGCTTTTTGGTGGTACTTTTCATTTGATAATTTACCTAATACACTTCATAATTTTATGAATCTAACTATCACAGTATTGTTATTATAGGATGTATCATAGTCTAAAAACTACAACTTATCTTATCTAATGCGTCTTATTACTGTCGGTACGAGATCTTAACTGTCGGTATTAATAAA
>Ga0210040_10002415_pt1 | contig 26410 bp, 21 predicted proteins | sample CryGeyCG12114_NA_FD_185462 | JGI IMG/M metagenome (GOLD analysis project Ga0210040, IMG submission 185462) | Groundwater microbial communities from aquifer - Crystal Geyser CG19_WC_8/21/14_NA (SPAdes) (version 2) | ecosystem: Environmental > Aquatic > Deep subsurface > Groundwater | place: USA... | reverse complement strand
TTTTTTTAAATTTTGTTAGCACAGTAACCGGCAAAAATTAACCACTACCAAATAAATGTGCACTAAAATAGCTCTACTTTAATTCTGAAATTCCGACCAGACCAAAGTAGCTCAATAATGATATGATTATTTCTATTAACCAACCATAGGCTCGGCCTTGAATCAACTATGCTCGGGCAATGAACGAAAACAATATACCGAAAAATAAACGTAGTTGCAAAAACAAAGCCAGATTTTCAAGAGCCCTGAGCAAACCAAATTGTACAAAACGTAAATGCAAGGTCATAACATGCCGATTTCTTTAAAATAGGTAAACAATTAGAGTGAAAACTAGAAAACGATAAAAATTGGATTTGACTTGAGCAACTGCATTTTTCTTATCCGGCACCCTATCAGATTGTGGGCGCCAAGTATTGCGCATTGTTGAGCCATATTTACTAGTAGTAGTTGAAGTTTGAGGAAATGTTATGTCGTTTCCAAATTCATCTTTCCAACCTCTGGTTTCCCTCATCATTTTTTGTAACCACTGGACATAGTATGAAACTTTCGAATAAACCTGGCATAAAATGTCAAAAATATGTGATAACATTGACCGTCACCTAAATAAATAGTTCAAAACAAAACCAACATATAATTTTTTCGTTTACCCCTGCAAAATCGAAACGAGCGCACTCAAAGCCAAATGATACTATTCCGCATAAATATGGATGTTTGTTTTCTCGTGTATAGCACATGAATGGCCCTCCTAGAAATTTTTTTTGCAAATGAATTATGAATGATACGAAACTTAGGATAATAAAACTGTTAAAGATTGAAGAATCAACTTACCTGAGTCTCCTGCAAATACAAGATTAATAAAAAACGTTAAAGCAAGTTGTGTCTATGTTAGTTTCATTAAATACATTAAATATTAGGTTAAGTAAAAACCTTGGCAAGAATCCTTTCCCCCAACTTCTTCTCCCGCACATATCATTTTTTCCAACTTGTACAATGCTCCATACATGGACTCGCATTTTGGGTCTGAGATCAAAGGGACGGTAACTTTTCGTAAAACATCAGACGTTTTTCTAGAGCCGAATTCTGTTATTCCCCATCCAGCTACTGTCGCTTGTCCTATTAGTAAAATATTCTATCTGTTTGGATGCATTTATTATGAATGGTTAATACATACATAGAAGACTACAGAGTTAATCAACCTTCAGCTACTCTTCCGGACCATGGTAGACTCACAGGGTACACAAGTTCATTTAATGTAAAGGCAGGATGTACTTTTATCAATGCAATATCATCTTCATAAGTTTTGCTGAGTGAGTGAGAAGAAAAATGTCAAAAATGTATTGCATATATTTCATGTAATTTAATTCCTGGAGCATAAGACAGCTCAGTGTGAATCGTTTAGTTGCCAGTACCTGTTGTAATTGGGATGAAGAAATTTGTTAACATGAGTTCTGACTTGTTCCGTAGACTCCTTTTTTGTAACATTATGCTTTCCAACTTTGACACTGAAGCCATCGTTTTCCACGCAATGTGCTGCAGTAACCAAGTATTCTGCATTGAGTATAGTAGCACCGCAAAATATGTAGTCATTGGTATGAAGGGAAGCTATCCATGGGAATTCGTGTGGCCTGAGTTATGAATAAAAAATAGATTTGTTGACATAACCATTTTTTCATCGACTAAAAGCTTTCAGGCAAAATTAGATTTAAATATTGCTCACTCGGCTTCAACACCTCCTACTACACGAGTATTGGGAATTACTCTCTGAGTTGTTGTTGCATCTGTAAGAAATTAAGTCGTTGTAATAAATATTTTTTTCTGTATATTGCATCAAAGTACCTATTAAGTTGAAGGAACAATTGTTTTAGACGTCAGACGCCTTACCCTGAGTAAATATTGAATGGTTCGCTGAAATATTTTGTGCTTGGGCAATTTTAGAGAATTGGACAAGCCAAAAAACAAAAGATATCCAAGGCACAAATATTTTTCTTGCCATTTTTAGATTGGCTGTCGGTAAAACAAATGCTGATTGGTAGATGTTTGTCTTTTTTGTTTCACTAAAGATGTCTAATGGACTTTTACAGAATGTATAAAAAGTTTTAGGTGTTGCAAACTACAAGAAATTTAGTTTCCAAGTTTCGCTAAAGTTGCACCAATTAATTTACATTATTGGCAAAATGTGATTTTTTCACGGCTGTATATGCCAGTAAAGTAAGGATATAACAAAACAATTATCACCCTATATGTAGTCAGTTATTGTAGTGTGCAATCTGCAATCACTATATGAGTGATAAGATAAAGTGACGGAGAAGGCCATTTGTAACTGTAATGACTGCACTTCCTCTTGGAAAAAATCATAGACACAAATGAGTCATGTTAGGGTCATCTTATTTAAAACTAAATTAATTGCTTTCCCGGCCATTTCCAAATACCTGTGCAGAGGATACTTTCTAAAATTATGTATCAGCAACTGCATAAATCCAAACCATTGACTAAAAATGTGTTACTAATGGTGAATTTTGTCACAGATATTCTTTAAACAGTAGAATTATTAACTTTGAAAGTTTGCATGCCGTCCAACACAGAAGTCCACTGCACTTTCTCTTTGTCATCATAGCTACGTAAGAATTCTACAGGATGCATCCTAGCGCTGCCTGTGGGTGCACTTCTCGCACAGGCGTTTCTGGTGTAGCTTTCATTTCTATCGTTGTAAGGGAAAATTATCTGACTTTGTACTCTTTTACTCAATAACTTAAATGCATGCAATAATTTGTAGTACATCATCATTGATGGAATCATATTTCTGAGCTTTCCGGACTACACGCCTTATGACAATCAAGCTACTACACTTGGTATGGTATCCTTAAATGCCATGAGGCATTTTTTAATTCATAATTAGAAATGTGGATTAAATGGCTGATGCAAATTGATATTCCTTTCCCAAGATCTAACAATTATTGGTGTTTTGATGCTCCTTTCATCCCTTCTTCTTCTTGCTGGATCATACTATGTAAGTAGCGCAACGCACTGGCACTATTAGCATGCATGTGATTGTTGTATGATTTTTCGAATGGAATGTTCTTTGTGGTTAAGGCTATCATTTGGATGTGCTATCCTTGGATCCTTTCGGCAGTAATAAATCTTGGAGAAGTTATCATTCTGACAATTTCTGAATTCATAGGTTTTTTCAGAACATTCGCCTGCATTGTGGTCATCAAACTACTGACATTTACAATACTCAGCATTTTGATTGTGTATTCCATTTGGGTAGTCTTTGTTTTCATCAAAGAAGTTCAAGAAGAGAAGAAGTACAGGCCATTAGGCTTGTTGAGTGAATCTCAAGATAAGGCAGGACAGTTGAATATGAGAAACAGTGAAATAACACCATTGAAATAACAACAGGATTGAAATATGGGATGGACGAGAAAGTAGGGGTAAATTACGTCACATTGAGTTATTATAGCGCAAAGTAATAAATGATGGTTGCAAGGCCTCAATACGTTTTGGATTTTATTTCTTCTAATATTTACTGTACATAATTTTAACGAATGACTACATTTAAATTAGTTACAGCTGCATCACAAATAGAAGCATGTATTTTATTGGCTTCAGCCTGAGTTAAAGTTTTGGTCATGTCACGATACACAATTCGATAACAGTGACTCCATTGATTCTTCTTTTTGTGGAAAAACTCGTCTACAAGTGATACCTGGAGGAATCAGGAATACAACAGTTAATTACCTTTCAGCCTGAATACAACAAAATACGGATACAAATTGTACAATAAATTGCTTTACTTGTTCAACATTGTCCCCACCAACGGAGCGAACGATGTCGTTAAAATCACTTTTAGTGAAAGTTGCGTTCTCAGGTAGCCAAAAGCTGATATCATTGATACATGGTGGAAACTTACTTACTTCCTAGGATTGATCAAAAACGAAAAATGGTTTTCAGTCGGCTTAAGAGCTTATTAATCCATATAGTTGCTGGAAAAATAAGATACCTTATACACGATTTTGGCATAAGGATTATCCACTCTAAACTGCTGTAGAACGCCAGAATCTTGACTCCAGAACAACCTTATGTCAGGGATTTTATAAATTGCCATAGCCAATCGCTCTAATCCGAGACCAAATGCCCAGCCCATTTTCTCTCCGGCACCAGCTACAGTAATATTTTACAAATGTAACAAAAGTAGCAGTGATAGCAGGCAAACTACCCAAACCATTCTGAAAGCCAACTAAATAATAACCGTTTTGGAGAATTTTTTGCTCCATAATTCCGCATCCAAGCACCTCTAAGAATTCTCCATTAAATTCCACTTCCAATTCCCACGAGGGATGTGTGAATGGAAAATAAGTGTCCGTCCATCGAGTTTTAACATCTAATGGTGTTAAATAAATGAAATCATGATTTACGGTATAAAAAAAGATTTTGCTACCATAAAGCACTTCGGCAATGAAACATACTTTGTCCAAAAATATGGCGAACGAGCTCAATGAGGCAATCCTTCAACCTTTTCTGCATAACCATTACGCCATCTATCGTATGACATTCTTGCTTCTCATCAGTTCTTTCAGTAAAATTTTTTTCAAACAATCTCAACTGACTAGCTGTATTTTCATCCGTAAAGACATCATGCAAACCACATAATTGGACACCTTCCACTTGATGAAACACCGGGTAATGCGTTTTATCAATTTCGTCCCTTCTGTACACATCTCCAGCAACTAGAAAATTGTTTAACCCACTTCTAATGAGTTCAGCTTGATGGGCACTTGTATGAGCTCTCAGCAACAAGGATTTATTTATGTAGTAACAATCCGATTTTTTTCTACTGGGATGATCTTTGGGAACAAGAAGCGAATCGAAATTTTGTTCAACAGTGACCACAGGGCTGATATTATCCAGTACCGTAAATAAAGGACTTTTCGTTCGACTAGGAAACTTTTTGTAAATAAAGTCTACGATTCTTTGCTTTATTAGACAAAGCGGATGATACTCCTGACGATGGAGATTTCTACCAACAAGTGACTGAATCTTTGGTGTCAAATTAGTCCAGTCATCGCTAGAATACTTTGTATTCAAAATGCTTATAGTTTCACCAATTTCTTTCTCAGGTTTCTGTTGATTTAGGGAAGGTGTAGTTAAAGAATATGTGCGCTGAACAGAGTTTCCAGGCGGTAGGAAATGACGCTTTACGAAAACGTCAGGGATTTCTTTCAAATGAAGAAACCTGCTGTACTTCATTTTGATCACCAAATCACCATCATCAAACACAGGTCTAAAACCAAATCTGACAGTTTAGTGGGCTTAATCACACACTGAGTGATAAATTGTGAGACTAAACAATCGTCTGAGTCTAACCAATAAATCTACCATTCAGCTCCGATTTGCGATTTACCAAACAAGACAAGTTTAAAATTCGGCAACTGCAACAGAACATTGCTTGAAAAAATAAAAAACCCACAAAATAATAGAACTGAGAGAAACTAACATGACCAACTACCGCGGAAAAAATTGTATTTCCAAACTCTATGATTCCAGCAATACGCATGTCGGCTATCAATGGGCAGGGTAGTATAATAGTGTTCCAGACGGATCTAGAAATGTTGGGACGACTGGCCTAGTTTCCTGTGTGATAGTAAACTAATACTTTTTAAACTCTTATTAAAACTATCCATCAATCATAAATACAAAGTTTGTTCCTTTTGTCTCATTTTCTGAAATCGACTGACCCCACACCAGATGCATATAAATAAACGGCAGCTAAAAACTAAAAAGATATTCATGAAAGAAATCAAAAATATAATCTACATTTTAGGGGTCGTAAAAAGGTATTTTATCTTTATTTAAGCGTTCCGAAACACTTAAGAGTTTTGTTGAGTTTATCATACAAGTCATGTAATATTTTCATTTACGGATAATCAGGCCAGTTTAGCCGGCGGTGATTCCCCAAGAATCGGTACATTGCTCACTTTGTATAGACGCTACAATGCTGTTATATAAATGGTGTGTGTTGGATAGATGAAAAAGAGGCACATGGAAGGAGAATAGAATGGATGGATTTCGAGAGTATGTGTACGCGCTAGAGACTCGCACTGCTGCGGGCTTGATGCTAAAAATCGAACTGTGTGTCTTGCGAGACTTGAAATACGAACCGAAGAGATTTCAGCAAGAGCTTCATTTACCTCAAGCAGTTTTTTTGGGACTGTGTCTGATTGATAATTTTTTTTCTCACACAGATGTATTGACCCGAATATTTGATTAAGAAATAGAAAAAGTGTTAAGTTTGTTTGTTCGTTCAAATCGTGTTGTGTTTAGGAGCGAACAATGCTCTGGACCAGTTAGTGCACTCCTGCAAGGTAAAGTTTGTTAATTTTAATAGTTCATTGTTTCTTTCAATTATGAATTACTTGATCTGTTTAGCTGTTCACAATTGAAGTAGTTAGGTTTTATATAACGGACATAGCTTATGTCTGTGTTCGGTAAAATCCGGTTATTCCAATAATGAATGAAGTCAGTTGAATGAATGATGGAATAGTTTTTAAAACTAATGCTCAGCAGAGTTTTATATCAACGTTTTTAAAGAATGATTGGTATAGTGCTTACTGAAAAAATGCTAGTTTAATTTGGGATTAATCTTACACAGGAATCGTTGCGTGTCGTGACGTGTGTGCAAAACATTCACAAGTTGACTATAAACAGTTGGTCGTGGTAATTAATCCATTGAATAAATAAAGGAAGAATTAAAAGCGTGGGCAGATAACCTATTACTATTGACCGCAAGTCTCCACATCGTAATTTTTCTGCTCAAGTGTGCCTATCCCATGATATGAATGGATCCTAAGATCGGCTGGTATCAACCGGAACAGGAAGGTAAACTGAACATGTAAAATTTTTAATCTGAATGAAAGTGTTCTTCAACGATTCTCTTTACTTTTAAAGGACCAGCCAAGGAACTTTGGACGGATGTTTGGGAGACCCAGATTGGTCTTCAACAAATGTTCGTCATGGAAAACGAAAATGGAGATTCCAACAACATTCCATCTGGGGGGAAACATTCGCATCACCACCATTACCCAAATCATGTTAATCATGGCATGGTTTGCAACGGATATGTAAATGATAATCGAGCTCGCACCTTTGCTCTTGGCTTTAACCCTCACCTGAGGCTAAAAAACAAAACAGGCTGTCCCTGGTTGGATCCCAAAAAAAACTACAATCTTGCTTCTATAGGGTAATAAACATAAAATTGGCGTTAATGATTTTAGTAATGGTCGTTTGTTCATTGATTAAAACTAAAAGCTGTGGATTTTTAATGTAGACTTCATGAGGAGATAATTGACTACTTCAATTATATTTCTCCTACACCAGAGGAGCACTACGCTAGATTACTAGTCGTTAATCGAATTAAGGACGTAATAATTCTTTTGTGGCCTGAAGCAGTTGTTGAGATCTTTGGGAGTTTTCGTACTGGACTTTATTTACCTACTAGGTATAGTGACTACAATTATAGTTTTTACTAGAAATTCGAAATGCTTTATTATGTTGTTAATCGTGTTTTTTTTCCTCCAGTGATATTGATCTTGTTGTAATTGGTTTATGGGAGAATTTGCCGCTGAAGACATTGGAGCAAGCCTTATTAGACGAAGGAATTCCTGATCCAACTTCCATAAAGTGCCTTGATAGAGCTAGCGTACGATAACACTTTTTGGGAATCGAAAAAATTAATTTTTAATTTTTTAATATTATTAACTCAATAACTAATATATGTTTGTACTCTGTTATTAGGTTCCAATAATTAAAATGACAGACAAAGATACAGAAATTAAAGTTGATATTAGTTTCAACATGAGTAATGGAGTAAAGTCTGCTGAACTTATCAAAAAGTTTTGTAAGCGATATCCTGCCTTGAATAAGTTAGTTGTTGTTCTCAAGCAATTCCTTTTGGAGCGCGATCTCAATGAAGTCTTCACTGGAGGAATTAGTTCGTACTCTCTGATTTTAATGACTGTCAGTTTCTTGCAGGTACAATAAAAATTTCTATGAACTATGTAGACCGCCGATTGAACAGTTGTGTTTTTAGTCCTGATGGCCATGATAGTTTGTATGCTACCTCCACAGTGTTTAGCAAAATATTTTTGTAATTTAGCTTCACCCAAGAGAAGATCCTGGAAGTGAACGAGCAAATCTTGGAATATTACTTATTGAGTTTCTGGAGCTGTACTCTCGTCATTTTGATTACAACGCCACTGCTATAAGTGTCAAGAATGGTGGAACATATCTGAAGAAGGAAGAGGTAACATTACATATCTGTACTCTACAAAATTCGGTGGAAGTAAATATTTTCTTTTCGATTAATTAAAAAGCTAACTGTGGAATGTAATTGAATTATGATGTATGGTAGTTCCAAAAAACAATACCTGATGGAAACAGGATATCATTGCTTAGTATTGAAGATCCACTGAATGTCACAAATGACATAGGTCGCAGCTCATATGGTGCTCTACAAGTAAAACAGGCATTTGAATACGCTTACATTACCCTTAGTCAAGCATGCCTTGGAAAACCAGGACTTTCTGATCCAAATAAGCACAGGTAAAAAATTCTCAGCATTAAGGAATAAGCTGAGTCTTTTCTATGCCACGTGCTTGAAAAAGACTCCGTTAAACATAGTGAAGAACGCAATTGCAAGTTTCAGGTTGCAGACAAAATCAGCTTGTCAAAACGATCTGTCTTTAATTTATTTCAGTATTTTGGGGCGAATAATTCGAATTACTGATGACGTGATAGAGTATCGTAAGTGGATCCGAGATTCATATCCGGCACCAGAAGGGGTGCGAAAAGGGATTAGTACGCCACCAAGCTTTGTTAGTTCCTCTGTTGCCCCACTACATGTTCCAACTGCTGTCATACCTCCGGCTCCTGCTCCTATTCCACCAGTGACTATTCTAGACCCTGCTCCTGAAGCTCAAAACAATGAAGAAACAATGCGAGTGTATACTCATATCAATTCTGGTGCTGTGTATAACAGTAGCAATTCAAGCAGAAGCAGCAACAGTCCTCCTGGACCAGTCGCATACGATTCTAGGCCGGAAGACACTAGACACACGTTGATCTCTTCCAACTTTGACAGTAGCAGTGCTAACTATAAGATAAGTAGTGAGAATGATAGTTCAAAACTTATCAAGTCGAACATCAGTGAAGAATCTCAAGTGAATCCACCTGCAAGTGTAGATTCAGAGTCCACATCGTCTATGTCCTCTATTGATAATGGAAATGGAGGCGAGAGCAGCATTAGTAGGCCTGCAAGTACTTCAAGTATGCCAGATTTGTCTGATGGTGTGGCGGTGGATACTAGAAGCGGGCACATTGTGAAGGTGAGACCTCCAGCTATGGATTTAGAACGAGACAAAGTAGATAGGGACAAAGTGCAGAATTCACGACAAAGCAGCCATAAAATAAACGAAGACAGTGTACGTGACAAACGCTTGACAGACACCTCTGAAGATTCTCATAGTAGGGATCAGGGCTCGAATACTGGTGGCGGCAATAGTAGTAATTATGTTAATGGGAAGCCAGAAACAGAAGAAAGGACCTCACGAAATCATGCGCACTTCAAACCCGGCAGTCAACCATATCACTGCAGCTCCTGGACAAGAAATAATCATAGTTCTTCTAGCAATTCCAGTAAGTAGAACACTATGAATTTTTAATGTGGAATTAAAAATTATAAAATATACATATTGATTTTTTTAAATTTTACTACAGGTAATGACCGTAGTGCTGGCAGTAATCGCTACATGGATTCATCACTCCCTAAAGGTTCCTCCAGTACTTATAATAGTAGTAGAAGTACTAGCAGAGGTACTTTTGTGAATAGGAAGAAAAAGAAGCCTGATAATAAAAGGGATCCATACTGATTTAGATTTATGCATCTTGTAAAATATAACTGTTTTGTATAAAGTATACTAAGGACTGGCGTTTGCAAAGCTTTATGCTTTCCAGCTTGATTCGTGATTTTTATTTCATGGAGTTGCTCAGCTAGATGTAGTCAGGCAAGACGTTTTGTGGTAATTTCAGGAATCAACAAGTATTTATGCCCTTAAAAACTTTGGTGTATGTCATGGTTTTAGTCAGAATGGAGATGAGTTCAAATTGTGAGTCATTGGTTGCTTTTTTCTATGTCGTTTCCTAAATCTTACAAACCAATGTTATATTGAATATTTGTGAATTGCAATCGGTGAAATGAGATTTCTATTCTATTACAGCTAAAATCTTTATGTATATATATTCTGTATAAAGTTGACTCACCCTTTGTCTTTAATAATTAGCGCTAATTATTCCTTTCTGTGTGGAATCATCAAAATTCGATCAATAATATTTTAGGGTTTGTCTGTCAATTATGTTTAAAGAATCTCACAGTGCCCTTTTTTCAGAACAGAATTCTTTTTCTTCAGTAATCTGCGACAATATTAAATAATTCAGTTAAATTTAACTTCTATTAATATTAGTCTTAAAAAACATTAGGATTTGGAGTTTGGATTCCATGTACATTATGATTAGTAAACTCTTTGCGGTGTAGGGAGTATTTGGGACTTTCAGAATTTGAAAGAATGTAATACTTGAATTCACTAAGGTTATGCTATGCCTTCCCACAAGCAAACTGTTTGATAAAATAATGAGACTAACTAAATATGCAGCAATGACAGCTTTGTTTTGTTCTTTACTAGCTGATGCGTAGTTGTCAGTCACAATAATCTAGTGAATTTACTTGATGTTCTAAGACTGTGATATTTACTAATTAAGCTAAAAACTAAACACCTGTGTAAGCTTTTGGGTTTTGTTAGACAAAGTTAGTTTTGTCCAGTTCCCGATATGACATGTAGGCGATTATGCAATTAAACACTTAATTCTACTCTTCAAAAAGTTTATGTAATAATGACACAAACACGTTTCATGCGTAGTTTTAGGAAAAGACTAATCAGCATTTGATGTTTTGTATTGAACCTTTAAATATTTTGTAAGACGAAAAAATAATTCATTATGATTTATGTTACCTTTGTTATATTAATTAACTATACAAAATATATTAATAACACTATCCTGTGCACTTTTTTCTGACAGTATAAAATAATGCAAAAAAATAAGTAGTTCACTCACAAACCAGTTACGTTGTTGTAATGACTTAAAAATTTGGGATTTTTAGTATTTTTCATGGTTGTTTCAGTGATGGGGATTTTTGTATCAAGTTAAGACATAGAGCTAATCACTGCCAACTTCAGTTATGATCATAAATGATATAAATTAAGGTAGACTGATAATGCGTCTAATTTTGCAGCCATCCTAATATTGTGTCATGGTATGATTTGAGTTTAATTCAGTCTATTTAGTTTGCAGTGTTTTAATTTGTGCAGTGTTTAGTTAGATATTTAAGAATTTTCTGCCCCTGATGGAAAAAAAATTTGTACGGCCTTTTGTTATTCTGGGAAGTCCTTCTGTGCTATAATGTGTCCATTAATTGATAGTTAATTCTGAGCATACAATATTTTGTGGTGAGTCATGTCCCATGATGATTGTCATATTCTACAAAATTGCGTGTGAGTGGTATGATTTTTGATTAAGACTTTTTACTGTCTCTTTTGACTATGGAGTCATTAAAGTTGCTCAACCACATGAAGCAAATGGTTGTTGATAATTTGTAAGATAGCATAAAATTTTAAAAGGAAAAAAAATGTGAAAAAATAGGGAAAATAAAAAAATCAAAATGCTTCAAAAATCTTGTTACACGTTATGAACAAAAAATTATTTCTACTGTCGAAACCTGAACTAAATAAACAGCCTTTCTCGGTTTTTGAAAAACTGCTCACGGAATAATAAACACGTTTATAGAACACATCACATGCATTTATTGTCATTGGGAATGTACAGCACTACTTTTTGTGACTGAATAATAACTTAGGATTCAGGATACACTGATACACAACTTCAGCACCTACAATAATTTTATAATATACATATTGAGATTCCACAGGGTAATAGTGGTAACCTACCATATGATTTCACAATTGATATGATTACGCAATTATTAAAATATAGTGTACAACATAATCATCGTAACTTTTTAGACCATCATAACATAATCGTTCCTATTTGTTGAATGACTTTCCTAGCCTCAGGCCAAGATTGTTAGGGTTTTTCCACTAGTGAGGCTGAGGCCAAAATAGCATTTTAATGTACTTAAAAACATAACATACCTAAATGGTAAACACTCGTAGTGCATAACACATGGATTCGAAACTTATTTTCCAGCATAATTTGAACAAACAAATTTGTAAACCCTGAGTACACCACAGCGGCATACACTGAGCAAGGATATAAAATGAGCAGAATATGATGTAGAATATATTTAATATTTACAATCTGTAATCAACCAAAAGAAACGTACTGTACCGTTCCGATTTCAACTATTGCCAGCAATAAGCTACATAAATATACACGCAACGACAAGTTTTCAAACGAATCAAAAATAAACCGAAATTTCATGAAAAGATATAACTTTATAAATTGCACGTCCATTATTATTGTCATCATCAGATCATATTCAATCAAACTGACTGAGGCTTATATGAACCACATAAGGTAGAGTTAAGAGTCATCAAAGACCCATTAAAATACAACCAGAATTAACCCGACGGAGATTAATTAACTCGTCAAATCAATCATCCGATCTGTAAATGTACTCCTCGTTCATGTGTCAAATCACCTTTTTTACCGTATACTATCTAAGAATATTTTCTATCAGGCTTAGGCCCCACTCTCTAATTGATTACTACAGGACTTAATGACATAGCACAATCTACAGTTCATTCATAATCACCCTCACATTTCAGTCGCATTATTTCTTGATTCCAAGGAGCATTTCTGCGACACCGAAAAAGTAGACCATTTGGGCGATACCAAAGAGAGGAGCTATGACAATCATACGAGCAGCTGCTCCTTTGAAAAACGCTTTGGGACCCTCGTTCTTCAATATTTTGCTACAATGACAAATAATAATACAAAAAGTAAGGAAAACTACATTTCTCTTCGTACGTTGATATGAGCTGTCTTTGAATGAAATATATGCTACATACGCAACAGCATCAGGAACTCCGTTGTATGATACTTCACCTTTCGCGCGTTTCAAAAGTTGTAGTCTAGTTTTGACTACATCAAATGGATTGACAACAAGCGCAGATAGTGATCCTGACGCGCAGCCACACAAAAATGACCAGTAAAAGACGGCTTCATCAGGGTTTCCATCCTAAATATTTTTATGTTGGGTTAATAATAAATAATAAGAATTCAACAGTTTTAAACTCTAACATTTTTTATCAGTACTGACTTTTCTGGGGCCCAAGGAATTCAATCGGGCAAACAATGGAAAATACACAACGGAAAAGGATACATCCCGCAACATTGTCGCACCAGTTCCCTTATACAGGCCAGTGATTCCTTTTGTTTTTAAAAGTTCTAAAGCGATTCCTGTGGCCGAAATCTTTTTGACAGCTCCAGGAGCAGCTGCAACACGACCAGCATCTTGAAGCTGAATTTTTAATAGCTCCATAGGGGTTGTGACTATAATCTGGCAAAATCCAGCACTACCACCAGCAGCCATTTCTCTTGTGACAGGAAGGGATCCATCTTTCATTCGAAAGTGATGTCGGAAAAAGTCATTAGCAGCAAGTTTAATGGCCTTTTCTGGTGTTATGAGTAAAATGTTTACAGCTGAACCACGATACATTCCAAAATATCCTTCTGCTTTGTACGTTTTTCGAAAGCAATCAACCCTAAAAAAAGATTGAAATCAGTAGGTTTCAACGATAAAAACTAAAGGGTTTACAGACTGAATTGGTTTAAGTCTTATTAAAAATATTTTAGATGTGACTTCTGACTTACATTGATGCGTACATTCTTTCACCATTTGGCCCCACCTGCTGGTTCTGTAATCTTGTTTTTACCAAATCCAGGGGGAATACACATGACACGCCAATGATACCAGCTATACCACCGTTGATAATTTTTGGAACTAGACTGAAATATCCACACAAAAAACATCAACATTTTTTAAAAATTGCCAATACATGATTTTAGTTATTGGGACGGAATCTTTGAATTTTTACGAGAATTCTTTTTGAGGAGCTGCCACTGCGGGAGGCTGTGATGGAGCAGCGGCAAAAACTTTTCCTATTGAGAACGCCATTTTTGGTTTCTTAGCTTTTTGTGCAGCAGGAACTTTGTAACTGAGTGTTGTCTGCAGCTCGCAATTTCTTCTTTGGTCAGACTGATCACGGGCAATCGACTCGTAATTCACCTAATGCATAAAAGATTCATAGATTTGCTGAAATAAGTCAAATTTAACTTTACCATATTCGCTAGTTCGAGTTCGTACTGAAGAAAAATATAATGCTTACTTACTGAAGATAGAGATTACCAAGTTAATTAAACTTTAATAGTTTTTCATTTTTCGTATATTACACACATGAAGTATGAGATTACCAAATTACGTGGAATGCCATGCAAATTCTTCAAGGCTGGTCTTCAAACTCAGACTGGAATATAAAGAGCTCACTGCTTAAACTTCACAAATGAGACCTACCAGACATGAGGATTTTTTTCGAATTTTCAATAAATGCTCCAGCTAAGCAAATCTTTCTAACCTAACCACCTAACTAACTAATAAATGCAGAAGAAGTTTTAAAGAGTGCATAAAGTATATATTAGGCATACACAGTATATTGGTTTTAATGGACGGTACCGCTTTGAGGTTATGATTTAATGACATAATATTATGTTATGGTAGTTATGAATTAGACAGGCACATCTTCAAGCAAAAATCATTAGCTTATGGTGCTAACAAAAATATTTCACAAGTGCTACTTTGTATTATATTCCTAGCTAGCCATAGTTAGTTGGTAGTAGTCTAATTCCTAGATAAAAGTACACACATTTCATCACATGATCAGTTAGCTCCATGGACCAATGATGAGTATATAATAGTTACAGATTCTTTGATTCCTTGTATCTTTGCTGATAAAATGAAACAATAGAAAACATTCATGATTCATGGATCGATTTATTATCCTCAAAAGCTAAATTCGTTCATGTATGTATGATAGCAGTAGGATAGGCCAAAGTTTAGGAAAGTTGCACTTGCAACTCCTACCAAGAATACTTGTTTTTCCCCATCGAGAACTACAAATTATGGTTTTTTTTTTCAGTCCAATAATCAATCAGTTAACGCTAACGCAATATGATTTTCATTTCGGTTATAGGAGCCTGGGGTCATACGAACAGGGACTACAATTTCGAGAATTTTGTGCCTCGCCACGAACTTGCTTCTCCAACATTATGGAATTTTGACTCAGCTTTTCTAACTATAACAACTACAATGTATGCGACGCAATCCTGATATAAGGATTAGTTCAAACCAAAACTAAAACAAGATCATCAAAATCAATCAAAACACTACTACTAAGAATAGTGAAAAGTAAACACAAAAGCCAACATTCAATTTGATCAGCTTTCTGGCTTAAATTCCTTAAATAACTTTTGCATACAGATAAATAAGCTGGACTACTGTACTCGAGTTGTACATAGAATGATTTAAATATTGTGATAGAGTGGGAATAAATTATTCAGTTAAACTATACTATAATGCCTCAAAATGTACCTTGATTGATGAAGTTTCTGACTTGGATTGGACCACCGAAGTTCTTCGACCAATCTGTTCCTCTAATCTGTAGTTAGTCCCTTGCAAACTTGCAACGTTTGATAATGCGCTAGATATTTATATTTATACTTCTTCGCTTCCAGTAAACTTCCAGAATCGAAAAAGTTACTACAGGATCTAACGATAAACACAACCACTGCTTGTCTTTCACTCCCACATTCCAATCCTCCAAAACTCCGCAAAAAGAGCAGAGTTCAACTCTACCAATTATGCACTGACTTGGATACTAAAATCACAAAATTCAACTTTCCCAGGATCGTATACCTTATTGCTTTCTTCGTACACCACGTCAACCAGCTGGAGCACATGTGAGTGAGGGAGTTGGCTGGTCGGCTATTATTTGTTTTTGCTAGCAACAAAGGAGAGCCATATTATCAGTTGCATCTTTTCATGTGATGAGACAAAAATCTTATAGTAAAACTTTCTCTTCCACTATTTTAGTATGCTTGTGTATAGACACACTTGGGACTAGTTTGTTTCAATGTTTTTTGAGCTAATCAAGTAATTAGTCTGATTGACTGACTGACTAAAGTGAGTAGGATATCAGCGTAAAGGTTAAAGGTCGAATTGTTATTTAATACTAAAATTGAACTGAACTTGTAAGCATATGGAGTTTTTCTATTAAATAAATTAAACGGACATTTTTTGTCCCTTGTTGCTGGTTAAGTCCGGGTTGATTAATTGGCAAAGCTGTAACTTTGCTTTTGCTCACAACTGAAATCTCATCAAAATGCACAACTTAGCATTCGATGGTTATTGAAGTTTAACTGTTCAGCCCGTATGAGATGAAAAACATGCAGAATTAATCATTATATTTGATGGTGAATGTTAGGTTGGTATAAATTGTATTTGCTTTTCATGTTTTTAAATAAAACCAGAAATATTTAGTGTCGGCAAGAGTTTGGCATAATAAATGTATTATTTATGTAAATGCACCGTTCTATGCATGATATCGTGGGAAGTTTCGGAGACCCTTAATTTTTGGAGTTTCGAATCTTGTTGATTTTATCTTGAAGCATTTGAAACCAGTCATCTTCTTTTTTCATCTGTTTTGGCTCCTTAGGTTTGTTCTCTTTCAAATAGGTGAGCAAACTCAAACCACCCCAGGATTCTGGATCGATTCCCAGCTTTAACGATACTTCTAAAAACTTCTTGGGTGATGCAGTAGAAATTATTACAGATTTTTTATTTCCAATTCCTTCATTATTTTTTACTCTCTTCTCGTAAAATGCCAAAGCAGTTGCTGTATGAGGACAAATCTAAGACAGGCGAGAAGATTTAAGATTAACATTCTTTTTCACTCAATCGCAAATATTTTTTACACCGACGCTAAAAATGCATACCATGTAATTTGATGTTTCCCAACATTTTTTCACTGTTTTATAAATCAAATCCGTGTCCGCTCGAAAACAGTCTTTAACAATGCATTTAATTTTGGACAAAACTTTTTCATCCACTTCACCATGTCCATCAGTCATCAACTTTTCAGTCAAAGTGTTTTCAGTAAACAGTGCTAAAAGCCGCTCCACATTATACGGATACAAAATATCCATGGCATTAGCCGGTGTAGGTACCACTCTGCCACCTAATTGAAACTTGCCATTTCTAAGAAGATTGTAAACATTGTCATTCTCATTTGTAGCCACATACAGTGCAATAGGAATCCCCATCATATGAGCATAAACACCAGACACAACATTCCCTGCTGCCCCAGTTGGCACGTATACATCCAATTCCTCTGATCCACAATGTATGTACAAGTACACGTAATGAGCAATCTAATCAGAGCACAGTTAATTAATCAGCACGTAAAAAGAGTAATGAAACAAGACTTTATGCTCTCAACGTACTTGGACCATGATCCGTGCCCAATTAATGGAGTTTATGGTTGTTATCCCTGGGCTAGGAATGCTCTGCTTGATTGGAACATCTAAATCGTCCGAAGTTCCTTCCACAGCAAACACGTACACATTTTTTTCATGAGACGCATTCATTTGTAGCTCTTGAATCTCGGATATATTCTTCTTTGGATACAAAACAATTATATCTACGGATGAAAGCCCAGCCACTGCTTCAATTGCTGCACTTCCCGTATCCCCACTAGTTCCAACCTAATTAGATATAACACAGAAAGTATAATTTTTATCACTACTGGTTCATCAAGCACGTTTAAAAAATTCGACTTCAAATTGTATTCGAAAATATGTTTTGTCTGTCTGTGCTTTATTTACCAAGATTATTGTCCGTTGTTGCCGGATTCGTGTGAAGTATTCAATAAGTTGACCAACTAAAGACAAAGCGTAGTCTTTGAATGATGCAGTTCTTCCATGGAATAATTCTGCTACTTGCACGTTTCCATACTGCCGCAAGTTTTTTAGCCTTAGTATTTCAGGGATAGAAAATTTGGAGTAAGCTTTAGTAACACACTCCTTCTGATCAACCAAAGGAATTTCATCTTCAGATATGAAATATTTGATGACTTCGGAAACAATTTCAGGGTATGATGGATTTTTTTCTCTCCACGCTTTCAACGTGTTGGCATCAATTTTGGGAATGCTTGTTGGCACGTACAGACCTCCATCTTCTGCATACCCAGCAAACAAAACTTCCTCAAATGTTTTATGAGTGGCAGTACCTCTTGTGCTTTTATATTTCATGTTGTCTTCTGTTTATAAATGAGTAAGGCAGCTGTGTGAACCAAAAATATTTTCACTGTATTAAATGGTAAATGTTATATTTGCTATAGGTTTTGCAGACAAGAATGCAATGAAATTGCAATTATTTTTTTTAATTATACTAATTAACTATCCAAAATTAGGGAGAAACTTGAAAAATGCATTTGCCGCAACGATACAGTTAAATTTATACTCTACTATGTGCAGTATATGCACATGCTTTTATGGCTTAATGACAGAATGTATCTGTCTTCATTTATGCAGCATAAATATGACCACCTTTTTGACCTCTAAACTTTTACAGCTTAGTTTAGGATCAAAGTACATAGAAATTCAAAGGATCTTTCAGCTGGAGTGCATGCAGTAACATTTTTCACGTCCAGGATACAAAAGTCATTATGAATGAAAAATGTTCACGACACAGAGTGAGAAAGCAATACAAATGTCGGCACACTGAACTTTATTAACTAACTAATGATTTAGACTATTTAGACAAAAATGACGAGTTAGTTGAGTAATATGCCTCATCGCAGAACTACAAATGTACTTACACTGAGGACATTCAATGCTTACGCTTTTTGTCATTTTATTATTATGCTGGCTTGAGTGTTGGCAATAAGTTATCCGAGATGTGGCCAAAAACACTTTTTGTGCATTCATTATTCCTATGCATAAACTATTTCTTTGTACTACATCTAGACAAATAATGAAGACTCTGATCACTTGATCGTTGATCCTATGAAAAGTTCGGTGACATTATAACAAGAAGCATCTGTTTGTCCGCTTTATAAACAGTGCCATTAGATTTCATGATGTGTAGCATTGTGTTCTACAAAAGCCCAAGCTTAGTACAGTAATGGAATGCATTCTTGAAAAAAAACAGTTTGGGACAACATGGGTCAAATCCTTTATCGAGTTCAAAGGAAGAAGAAATGTGGAAAAAATGTGAAAAGTAAAACTCCTGTTCCAAAAGAAATTGACATCAAACATAATGTGGTCTGAAGGAGTGATTAATCCGATTCACTATCAGAATAGTAACACACGAAAAAATGTCCCTCCAGAATAGTTAAAAAAATAAGTAACTTGACGAAATAGTAACAGCTATCATAGCATCTGGTGCTCACTTTAGTAACATCCAACTAATTACCATAAATAGTTAAAATTACCATAATTTACACAGAGTAGATGTAAGAATGGGAGAGGCAGAGTAAATGGGAAAATATTTGACAACTAATAAGGGCAAACCCTTACTTTCGTTTAAAAACTTTTACTATGTGCTTCACAAAGATACGTATTGGAGATGCAGAAAATATTCTTCTGGGTGTAAAGGACTACTGGCTGGACCTTGCCTGCTGTGTACGCCTTGTTGCCCAATAAAACTGCCAAATCTTATAAAAAACTGTCGAATATTATTGTGCAGCACACAAAAAACTCTGCAAACAAAATCTCTGGCAAAAAGAACAAGACAAACAAGATACGTTGCCTTGGGTAACCGACTTCTTCAATTAGTTAGAAACTACGATTCAACCCATGAGGTGTTAGACTTTCTGAAAGGAGTGGCTCATAATATGAGTGATGATTCCAATAGGTGGAAAAGCTTGAAAAAACGTAAAAACGAAGACCTCGATGAAGTAGTTTCCCGAAAAAAAAATAAAAACTTAAATGCTAACGATTTTTTTCTTAATTATAATTTTTTTGCACAAATTATCTGATTGACTGATGACTGAATGATGTTACTGAAATAAACCCCTACCACCTTTTTACTTGTTACTATTTCGTCAAGTTACTTATTTTTTTTACTATTCTGGAGGAACATTTTTTCGTGTTTTACTATTCTGATTGGTCACCGATTAATCCTATGTTGTTGGTTTGTGTTACTCCTTTTGTTCGTGTTTTTTGATAGCATTGGATAAAAATACCCGCATCTAAACGCACAGTGTTTTTTTGCACATGCAGTTAGTGTATGTTACATAATGCAACAGGTCTTGCATGTGGCCTAAGAAGTCAACCTTTGTCAAAGAAAAAAAGATTACGGCAAATTGAAGTAGAAATATGGGCGAAGGACTTGAACCATTGTATAGTTAGTTAGCTATTTAGTTAGTTATAGTATGCCGACTTGGTTCGCAAATTAGATAATGAAAATATTCCTGTAACCTCAAGAATGTTTATCAACAGAAAAATAATAAGATGGATTTGTTCGGGCTCCATATTTTTTTACCAACTGCATGTAACATAAAGATTTAGGGTTAGTATTAAATCTTATATTATCTCGGTCACACTCTACTCCCATTTTGTTCGCCTAGATTCTATCAGACAAACTAGTTTTCCCGTTGTTCATGGACATCAAAAGTTAGTTAAATAGAACCTTAATAAGCTTTATGCAATATTTGGTTGGAAATCGTTAGTTTTATGGATATATGTTGCATACTGTACATAAATTATTTTAGTGGTGCGAAAAATATTATAAATATCATCTCATTAATTACATTCCATTTTACGCAGTTTAAATATTAGCAGACCGAGGAGGGAAACTAAAAGACAGCAAATTATCGTCGGTAGTTGAAAAACTTTTAAATTAAACATTAGCAGCTTGTTTCTACAAACTTATTGCTGCTTATTTATTAGCATGTTATGTTATATAGACAATAATAACAGGTTTGCCAATTTGGCTTATTTATCAGTTTTTTCGAAGCCACCCACGTTTGTAAAAAGATTCAACGTATTTAAAGTTAGTTTGTTTACTTTACTAAAGACACGAAATACTGGATGCTTAAGCATTTCAATCTCCTATGAAGCAAAAAATTTGATCTTCAGATTTGCTATAGGCTATACACCCAAAAATAACTATCTTTGACGAGCTTAATAACTGGGGTTATTTTTTACTTCAGACCAAAAACCAAATTATAATTGCAGTGTTAAATAAAACTTATGGAAGCCAACACAAGGTTTCTTTTTCTTCCTTCGCACAGTAACAAATTATTTAATACCCCCCAAAAAAGAAGCACATGCTGCATCTTGCTCAATTGTGCGTACAATGGGAGTTCTCGAAAAATGGGAAACATTTTTCATGACAGTGGAACGATTGCAAACACAGACTAAAGTGCAGGGAATAGAATTTATTTGTCGCCAAATGTCTTGCGTTGCCAGACCTCACACAAGAGATAGCATTGTGAGAACAACTATCGTGACCTTAGATTAATTACTAATGGAGCACATGAAACATGGTTGCAGGAATTCCTCATCTCACATATGTATATAGCTGAGACTGTGGTCTCCTCCAGCAAGATATACAAGTCAAAAATTCTTTCTTTGTGTGGCTTCATTCTGATTGGTTGGTTTTACAAGCATTCAGCTAATGCTTCCTTAAATTCGGGGACCAAAAGTTAAGCCTAACCAACATTTAGTTTTTGCTCCGGTAAAAAAACCAAACCTGGGAGTGCATGCATTGATAAGACGTGCACAAGTTTAACCAGAAACAATATGTAAGATTGTTTATACTTCCAAAAAGCCGTGAACCCTTGATTAAGATCATTTGAAAAATTTCAAAATTTGGGGTATTCAGTTACACAGTTTTTTTAAATGCATTTTAAAATTGCGAAAGTTTCAACATATTTGCTTAACGTGGTCAACTAACTACAGAAAAATTGTGTCACAAGTTACTACTCCAGGTGAATAAGGCTGCACATTGCTTGTACCTTTGCCTACAAAATAGTATAGATCACTCCCGAAACGCTATGTTAGACTCCTTGACAAAGGGCAAGTTCTACACACGTATTATTAAAAGATGTGGATAACTGAGCAAGAATAACAGTTTCCATCATCAATAAAGCTCAGAGCTGAGATTTAAGATACGGGATTCAATCTTTGAAATTCAGTGAAAAACGAGGTGAAAGAATACAGAAAACAGAAGTTGTTATTTCAAGCACTTACAACATTCTTCAATTTCAATAGTTTTTTGTGGTTCACTACTTAGAAATTAAGTTGCATTTGTTGTATTGGTTCAGCAATTTGGAAGAGCCAATTATCAGGTGAAAGTTCCTATACCTGCTGTACAACAGAATTCATCGTTACATTCAATTTTGCACTTTTAGATATGGTAAGACTTCTCGAAACATTTTCATTTTTCCCCTTTGCAATAGTATGTTAAAGTACTCCTATGCTTTTTAACAAGCTATAAAAATTGTGGTGCAAGCCATATAAGTTAATTAACACTTTACATCACCTCAATGTAATTTGTTTTAATAATAAACAAAGAAAACTTTATTTGGCAAAGTTTGTTCGTATTGCCCCAAAAGCTTATAATGTTTACACATGATTTACTTTACACTCATCCATTCATTCACATCTTTGATTTGACCTCTGTAGGAAAACAAAATCCGGAGAGAGGCACGCAGATGTAAGACCTTATTTGTTTATTTTTCTTGTACTTGGATGCAGGAAATGAGCAAACTGTGAGTTTGCATGCTCCCACATTTATGGATGTAACAAAAATTTCATTCATTTTTACAGTTGTGGAGAAACAGTTCAAAAAATATGATCCATGCATGACGGGAGCGATTGAAGTGAAACACATGGTGAATATAATAAAAGAGTTGCTAAAAGAAGATCCACACTTGTACACTGAGGACGAGATTTTTCTTCAGATTGAGAAGCGTGCCAAAGGTGAAATAAAATATGAGATTCATCCATACAGTATAAAGTATGCGTGAATGCATGTAAATAATTTGCGCACTTTCTAGAGTCCACTTTTGTGTCTGTTCGTCGGGGCAGTAAAGAATTCATTCTTCTTCATGGCAAGTGTACCACATTGTATCAGTCAAAAAGTAAAGCTCGTAAAACGGGATATGCATAAAAAATGTAAAAAATATGATTTAATTTGCAGAAGAAGGACGCTTAGAATTCCCATCAGTCATGGATATCACAGTGTACTTTTTGAAAAAGCAGGAAAAAATGAACAACGATAGCTTTGCATTCAAGCATGTGATCCGACTAAACGATTTCCCGGAGAAGAAATATGCCTGAACAAAGTTGAAAAAAGTGAAAAAAACAAATAGTCGCAACGAACTATCTAAATAAGATCATAAAACAAATGCGTAGTTGCAACAAGTTCATCAATGATAGTTGTTTTGGGGAAACAGATGTCCCATCATTATATTATATTTTATCACTCTCAATAAAAATTTTTAGTAGAATAAGTCAAGTTAGTTTAGTCTGTACCATTATGTTGACAAAGTGCATGGAGTTGTGTCTTGTAACGTTTTGAATATCAGTATTGTGGAAGGTTATTTGAATGCGAACAAAAAAATATGGATGCAGGCACTATGTATATTATATGTTTACATTAAGAAACTAAAATTGAACAGACAAGATAATATTGCCGGTATTTGCTCGTTTTGTACGCATTAGAAACTATTTTTAGTCTTTAGTTCACTAACTAACTTATATACTACCAGTACTCACTGTTACTAATGTTCACGGTTAGAACCGCTGCTTTGATTTGCACTTGAGAAAGAATTTGAATCGCACACGCATGCATAACATAATGAAGATTGCACAATCAACGGACGACTCTGTTTTGTTTACTAATGCTCGTGACTTTATACACTATGAATACTCACACTATCTGTATGTAATGCACTGCTGCTGCTGCTACTACTCACTAGATCTCAATAAAATACACAATTTTCTGTGCTGAGCCAATTATCGTGTACAATTTATTTCTTCTTTATCCCTGATTCCAATCCAAAACTTGAGTAAGTGACACGGTTCAGCTAAACATTCTTATGTTGCATCCATTAGATTGATTATTAAGTCTGGTCGACCCATTGTTTTCAGACTTGACAAGGCAAGACCCAAATGGGATGACGACAGTGGCAAAGAATTTCACCCTTCTTTTTTGGCTGTGTTTATTTTTCAATGCCAATGTTAATTTGTTGAGAGATGGGAGTGCATGACAATTATTTTAATCCAATGACGATAAAGACCTGACACAAAATGCGCCAGAATGCATGCATCTGTGAATTTATGTATAATACTCAACTGGGATTTGAGCTACGGAACGAAATAATAATTAATTTAATTGCTTGTACCGTTCTGCTTCCTTTTTGCAATACAAAGTGCACGACATTTTGCACTAAGAGGAGACAAGGTCATACTACAACAAAATGTTACTATTTTCCTAATGGCGCCTGGATGACAGGTTTCCACCAAAGTCAATGGGATATGACAGGTGGCAGAATTTCATGAGCCATGTGCAATAGATATTTTTACTCCACTGCAACATTTTATGATTTTAGTCGGATTCTTCTGGAAGAGCAGTCTTTTCTAGATTAGAAGATTCCATATTTTTGAGGAGTCAACTTGATATGAAAAAAAACCCCGAGGACATGATTTGCTAAGTGAGTTTTCATGTAGGCGCAAAAATACCGGAACAGTGTCAAATATTATTATGCCAGGAAGAGTTATGTAGGGATGTGTAATAAAACGCTGCGTAGAAAATCTAGTTACTTTGAATCCCCTATAAAAATTTCTTTATTCGCATGGTTAAGTTGCAATCCTTATAAATTAAAAATAACCAAATCTTGTTTCATATCGTTTATAATTTTTACTTAATAAGTTATTCTTAAATCAGGTTTAGTTGCTGTTTCAGGGAGTTTCGACGTGAGAAAAGATGAAGAGTTGAGAAATCTGCTACTGTTGCTAACTTCATCTGCATCGGGAAAATATTGAATAGCCAAAAATGAGAGTCCTACAATGGTCGCTCCTGCTCCAACTAATAGTGCCCCAATTGCTATTCCTAATAGAAACAACACAATAGCCGTATTCACGCTAACTTCCCGTAACGCCGTAACCATGTAACCACGTAAATCTGTAACAAAATCTGTAACGCCGTAAACAAACTTCCATAAGACTTCATGTTAAATATCTTCTTACGGATCCGTAACTTGATACGGCAGAAAAAGCACCCGTAACTTAATCCGTAACATTTGAATTCTTCTTCAATATTGAAAAACGAGTTACGATTAAAAGTGATAACATTCAAAATGAGTCAATCATCGGAAATAAATACTGCAAAGGTAGCCGAAATGAACTTTAAAAATAATTTTCCACATTTCCATTTCATTTTCACTATTATAAATGGAAATTAACACCTTAGGTGAGTTGAATTGAGTTTTTGTACAGTTTTGTAAAAACAATTCGTAACTCTGACTAATAAGATATTGCTAATCCTATACTTTTGGCATTATGCAGCCTTTACAAAACTATGCATGAACAAAATGAAGAAAAAAGAAAATGCAGTTTAAAGCAAGCTGTTATTGGGTTGAGTTGCAAGCCCTTTCTTATAGATGATCCGTAAGAAAACCAACAAAAGTGGGTTCACGGGGTAACATCCGTAACTTGATTTTTGTTACGGATATACATGGTTACGAGTAAGCGTGAATACGGCTAATAGAATCAAATTCTTTAATTTGCTTAAAATTGCAAAAAAATATCTCATACTTACTATAAAAAAGTTTGAAAGCTTTAGTTTTTGGTGTTTCCGCATCTTCATCTGGAGTTTCCTCATCTTCTGCTAAGGAATGATCTGAAGAATCTGCAGAAACGTCGCTAGTGCTTTCTTGTAGAAAAATACAATTTTTCTCAAGAGATGCTTCCATTTCTGCAATTAATTCTTTAGTAGAAATTGAGGCTTTTTGAAGCTTTTCCCTTATCTCCTGGTTTTCCAGAATGGCTTTTTCTACAATTTTATCCACCTTGGTTTTCCTATTCTCATCTACAGTATATATTTTCATAGATTTGGCGTTTTCAAGAGTAGCTTGTGTTTCTTTTTGTATGTTTCTGTTTTTCTGTGTCAATTCCTCAATCTTCTGCAGCATTTGATTCATGATGTAGATGTTCCTATCTTTTTCAGGAAAGGGAGCACTTCGCTTTATGTGTTCTGGCATATTTAGTAAATATA
>Ga0210040_10002414_pt1 | contig 26419 bp, 10 predicted proteins | sample CryGeyCG12114_NA_FD_185462 | JGI IMG/M metagenome (GOLD analysis project Ga0210040, IMG submission 185462) | Groundwater microbial communities from aquifer - Crystal Geyser CG19_WC_8/21/14_NA (SPAdes) (version 2) | ecosystem: Environmental > Aquatic > Deep subsurface > Groundwater | place: USA... | reverse complement strand
CATACATGATGATCATCATCATACACTACTACTACTACTAACACACACACGGAACTTGCTCCCAGATAGAAACTAACTAATAACAGTTCATTGCTTGTTGACCTGACACCGTTAAGAAAAAAACTTGAAAACCCTATGTGATGATAATGATAATAAACTCATCAATGAGGAAATCAACATGAGAGTTTTCCCTGTTTACTGTCTGCAGGAACACCCAAAGAACCAACTAACTAACTTTAAAATTCGTATATGTCATGTGCTTCCAGTCTATCAGTGAAGCCGTAAATGTGTTACCAGACCTATTCAGTTAAATTATACTCACCAACACAACGAATGCATAGGTCATCTAAAAGACGGGAGCAAATTCATTCCTATACACAACAACATAGTTCTGCTTGGGACGTGCTCTCATATTCTACGTAATAAACTGTAAGTATGGACTACACACACACGGAGTAAATATAAAAGTAAGCGAATCTAGGCCATCCGGGAAGAACGCTGTAGCTTAGATAGTCTTCCTACACACAAGGAAGAGCGGGTATGCTTTAGATATATTAGAAAACAAGCCAACTGCTCGCTACCAATAATTCACAACAAAAACGACACAAATATCAGGTCCAATGCAATCGAACTAACTATTTAACTAACTGACATTAGTGGTTCTCTTTTACAGAGCTATTTAAAATCCTATCATTTCTGCTCAATTATTTATATCATTTAGTTGTACAAGATACAATTTTAAGGAATAGCCTCTATAGTAATAGACAAAAAATAGCGTGCATGTAAACTCAGCAACATAAACATAGTTTACAAAATCAGCTGATGGGAACAACAAGAAGAGCCAAAAATGTGGTGCTACGCAAATGTTTACTGTTGTGTAGCCAAAAGTGATAGATTGAATCCAAGTAGAACTCTAACTAAAGAACTAAGTTCTTAGAAATAAAGTATAAGGTCTAAAACCTCTGACGACACAAATTGTGTCTTTGTCAACTTGAATTTAAAAAAATGTGTGGGTCGAAAGTGACGATCAAATTAATTGTCCAATTTATTTTCTTGCTATATGTGAGACAAGGCTGCTTAAACAAAGTTTTAAATAATCATATTATTATTCTATTGGAATTACACTGTTGATCATACAAATGCTTACTAGCTAGAAGCTCACAACTGAAAATCTTGAACAATAATAAATTATTCTACTGGTAAAGCTCATTTGCTAAAAGTATAGCAAAATCATAGCACTTGTTTTTTACTCGGTAATAATACTGTTGAGTGATATTTTGTTTTCTATGAGTACTGAATTTCTCAAATTTCTGTAAATACAGGTATGATGACTTTAAAAAACGCAATTGGAAGTGACATAATTTTATCTCTTCACACAGTTACACAGATTAATATTTCACAGAAAAGATCGTTTTGCCCAACGCAATTGACGTCATTTGAAATTGTAACAAGTTATAAGAACCATTGTCTGACTTTTACTTTGGCAATTAGTTCGTTTTACACTCTTTAGTAGTAACATTAATTTGCAAGACTGACGTCCAACACTTTTTGACGCCTAAGCTCTTTATTAATGCGAGCCCACGAATGGTGATTATAAATATTCCATGATTGCGCGCATTGAGCCTTTTGATGGAACATAGTTGCCAGCACACGTACTATAAACTTACTTGTTTGTATGCATATAATCTTGAACTGACCTATATACTAACTTAATAATAATAAGTGCATTAAAATGAAAGAATAGATGCATATTGGTAATTGCACACAAAAAGAAAGAGTGAAGGAACTCTTTGAAATCGAATTTAATAGCGTAGTCAAAGAGTGATACTATGCAATCTATAATCAATCGTTAACAAATACCATGCAGAATGTCATTAAATAATTTTCCACTTACAGTCGAAGACTAATTAGATTCATTTCACACACAAATTTACAAAGACAAACATGAAATTAATCAGGACTCCAACATTACTCGTAATCTCTGCAACTCCTCCAAAACAAACAACTTACTTTTTCACGCCTCAACATTGAAATTATTGAAACCGACAAGGATCCCTTAGCAAATAAAACTCTAAGCCAATATGCCAGATGATGTATAGCAAAAAAAAAACTACACAGCGAGTAAAGGCCGACTTGAAAATATCCAAACGGCAGAAGCAACAAATGGTGCCAAGTGCATCAGTTTCATTGCTAGCTCGCACAACAACACAAATGATATAGTTATTAAAACCTACAGCAAAAAAAGGTAACCAAACATATGCAAACAACAACAACCGTGCTATTTATATTGCTCCATGTAAAAAGTTCGTCTACTACCCAGAAAAAAGAATAACATTCCCTTTGACTAAGGTACTATCCCACAAACAGCCAACTATCAGGTCTTAGACATCACTTCCTTCCTATTACCATAACTGACTAATACAATGAGCCATAATATAGCCTACATGCTCTCACTTTCATGCAACCATTCCCATCATAATACTTAACCATCAACAACAATGCGTGTTCCCAATGTCCTTTGTGTACATGTATCCGATGGAACCTTACAGGTATGTATACATGCATACGTAGTACTACAGAGCCAGAAATGACCTTACCAAACCACTAACTAACTAACTAACAAACAACAACGCACAAACTTGCTACAATTGCAGCGAAAAAAAAACTCCTTCAGTATAACCATTATCCACATTATAATGACATAACGAGTCAAGAGTATTGCTCTTTAGAAATGACTCAAGAAGTGAACAACAGCCCGCGTAGCCTTCGCCTCATTCTCACTTGGGCTGTTTAACCAGTTTCCCATTTGACAAGATGATTTTTTTTCGCTTGCTCTAATGATCGAATGATGAATGGGAGCCTATATCATCCTCCTTCATGTCTACTCTGCACTGCAAGAGCTGTGAGAAGTTTGCCAAAGTGCCTGCACAATAACCAACCACCATAAATGTTTGTTCACTACCAATGGCATTACACCACAATTTTTTTAACCAATCAGGGATACACTGAACACTACCAACCGTAACTGACCATTTCAAAAAGTATGGCGACAAAGGCATTTGTTTGTAACTGCAACCAAGTTGATGACATCCACAAGAATATGATACAAATATTTACTAGCATTTTTTCGTGGTCACTGTCATCACCATTCACCCAGAAGATTTTTGCCATATTTGAAGCTCAAATAAACAATGATGATTGAGAGAAAACACAATGACAGTACTAGTTAGTTCGTAAAGCTTCATTGCTGCACTCATTACACAACAGCCAATACAAATATGACTAGAGTAAATATGACAATGAAAGGATCTAAAGTGTACAGAGGGAACAAAAAAAGCTCTCAGGCATTCGTCATGATTTCGCCAAATTTGAGTTGAATAGCATTGCAGGCGCATTCTTAATCCATAACTCAGAGAGAAGATATGAATTATGACTTGTACTGGTGCTCATCAAACCAGCAGTCTTATGATGACGACTCGTGTTACACACACAGTGAGAGAAAAGACTGACCCAATTTGATAGTAGCGTAACAGACTACCAGCATGAAACACTGTAATTAGGTCATGCTCATACCGCAATTGCATTCATCATACCAGCATAATATACACACATTTTTATGCACGCGTATATTTATTAAATGCTCCATTCGTCGTCTTCCATTCATCATTGCTGGACAACAAGCACTAACTAACTAACCAGTAATAAATACAAATATAGTAGTATTGTGTGTTCAGAATTACATTACAGATCGGACAGCTTATGGAATCCATATATATTTAAATCATTATGGTTCATACGGAGTTTTATCAGCAGTATACACTTAGTATATTGAAAAAATAATACAGAAAAGCAGACAGGTTGATAGGTGCGTACAATTTACTGATGTGATTCCATTTCATTGCCATCATCGCAAATAATTATGCATGCACAATGGTAGAAGAGCTGAAAGTGAAACATTCCTTGCGAAATTACGTATCGTAACACGATAATGCAACTAACAATGGTGTGTGAACACTAAAGCCACCATCCCCAAATGTCCCCTCCAGCTTAAATCTTTCTATGTATACATTTGTCACATGCATAGGCACTTCGGTTCGCTCTACAAGAGCATCTGAGCCATTCACATGCATTTTTTTAACCTAGGCATTGTAGCCTCTCCTAACGTAGGTAGATGTAGCAATCCTATTATTGTGTTCAGTCAGTAAATGTGTATACAAAATACACACCCAGTACACATTTAATTTCATCATGCATAATAATAAGCTGAATCAATCCTATATACTAAATATTGTACTATGACTGGTTCACTAGGTAGGATGAAGTAAAACTGTTAAATTCTAATACCACATGCATTCAATAATCTGACTACAGAGCCACAATGAGCAACAATGTTCATGTAAATCAAATGCTCCATGGGTTCTATTAATAATGGGTAAATTAATAATGGTAAGAGCACGTCGTCATGTACACGAGAAGTCTATAGCTGGTTTAAGACTACAGTAACTTATTACATAGTGCCATGCTATAATGTGATCGTCCACAACAACAAAAAAAGCTACGTAAGAACACATTCACTCAAAGCTAATGATGCAATGTAAGTACTGAAGCTATAAGTAAAAGAGCAAATGAATGAAATTCAAGGCTTTTGCAATTAGCTCTACCACTTGTTGCAATCCCGTCATTACTTAAGCTTAAAGCTCCCTTTCAACCAAATGAGTCAATCTTGTACACAAGGGATGATGACGTACAAGTCATAATTATTATTCCGTATTCACGAATTCAAACAAAACGTAGTTAATGAGCAGAGCTGTAGTTGGCTCCTCTTTTTAAAAAAATTATACCTACTCAAGTGCACAAGTCTTTTCGCCTCAGTTGATGCCACAAATCAAATAGGCTGGTCATTTCGGCTACTACTGTGCTCATGTTGTGATGGCCAACTCATATTGAAGTACACAATAGACTTCACAATGCAAGAGACTCACACAATGCGTACTACAGAAATGCGTGTGTACGAATAGTATAAGTAAAAGGGTTTCAATATATGCATGTATGTCAGTAGGACAGCGAAAGTTTTACTACCAAGCGTAGCATATACAAGTCACAGCCTGCATACACACATAAAGCTACGAACTGTAAAACTATTACTGATCGTATAATAATAGAGCATAGCACATAAATATACACAGTCAATTCAAGATCTGTTGTGTCAGAGTCAGCCACCGTACTAGCATATGCACAGCAATACATCAGCTATTAGCAAGCTAACTGTTTGCTACCTGAAGGAAATTTGTCATGATAGCACACCATGGGGTGTGAAGTATTATTATGTATCCACATAAATGCCTACATAAAATCCACAAGTAATCTAACAATACTTACAACCTGTCGATTCCAATCATTGCCAATCTTACAGTAATAGATATTAACGGTTAAAAATATTTTGTATACAAAAAAATACCCTTTAAAAATACATGCTGTTCTCTAGTTTACAGTGTTTTCGAATGGCCATGATTTTAGTGTAGTTACGCATATGACAGTAAGTTTATGTAAGAACGCCTACGAGTCTTTCCTAAACTTTTATGAAAGTGGATGCATAACAAAAGATAGACAATTTTTCTCCTCCATTAACTTTAGAATTGTGTTGTGCACGTAATGATGATGAGTACATATCCATACGACACATGAGATGAGCGGGATGGGGTCAAGGACTAGTTCATTTGCAAATCAGTTGTCTATGCAACTATACATTCACACAGCATATTATATGTATTTATGCGCCAACCCATGAGTCTTTCCTCTTATCGAGAGGAAATAACGAATGAAATAAATCCATATTTTGCTAATCACTTGCATTCATACAAACTTGTCTGCTATTACTACTACTATTCATATTGTTAAGCTACTTTGATATCGAAAGAGATCACAGGATCAGCATTGCATTTTAAAGCCATTACAGACGAACATACAATGAGTCAAATTACTTGCTGCCAAATATGCCCTAAAGTCAATTATGTTGTCGCATCACGTATATCACGTAAACATTTTCATTACGATTGTTTAGCTGAACCCCGATTCCTTAAACGCAATCCAACATTACCAATGCTATTACATCGATATCTTTTATGCAATAACCTATCTTGCCTACACTTATAGATTGCATGATAAATTCACGCAACAAAACATGCACAAGGTTGAATTTATAAACAATCCGTGTTTAGGTATAAGTAACTAACGCATTTTCCCATCACCTATTGGTAAAGCAATAAATATATAGACAGACAATATATCCTTTCCATATGTACCTGAAACAAAATTAACTTTAGAATCGTAAACCAAATACCATGGATACCAAGGGATTAAATTCTAATTTTTGTACAGTTTTTGATGAAGTGTTACCACATATTTCAATACATTTGTATTGATGATCCGCTTATCATAAAAATATATCGGTGTCGAGAGTCAACAAGGAAATTAAACTACTTTGAATTATCGTACAGGAAAAAGTATTGACTAATGGATCAATGATAAGGTTTACATCAGAGATTAATAACAGCGTCAATCGGTAATTCGAAACATTAACCAGCAATGCTTCGATGTAAATCATTCAATTTTTTGCTTTTATTTATTCAGCACTGCCACAGCTACCGATAATCATGCAGTTAGAACCATTATATTGAAATCAGAGTGTGATACATATACCTACCACAATGCAACACCACAGTCCCCAACTATTTAGAAACAGTGCCATTACTGTGTACATTAGATAATCACAAATCATACAGTTGCAAAAATTCAGCCTTCAGAACATGCTTTGTCATACAATCGGAACACCACCACAGCGAAACTTCATTCAATACAACATATTATTATTTAGCTCCAACTAAACCATGCAACACCTGATAAATCCAATGTCGCCAACTTTGGTGGGAGCACAATCCTAAACATATTCATATGGATCCAGTACCAGGAATCTCATTACTATAGAGTGACATAATAATTATAACTAATCATTCCTCCCGCAGCAACAATGAATTCAATCTCTTAACAGCGCAACCTATGTACACTCAGGGTCTCTTTCCCTATCCCACTATTCTCCATCTAATGCATACAACTGAAACCCTCAGCAACTGAAACACATGAACACAATAGTTTTGGCTGCGAGTCATGCAACAATAGACAAGCTTGCAAATCATTGACCAACTCTAGCCCTTGCGTAGGCAGATAGATAGGCCGGGCTTAATATATTTAGGTAGAGCAAGAAGCTATACCATTAACTAGTGCAAAAAACTAGAACAGACTCTTTCATTTGTGCGTTCAGGAGCTAGAGAAAGCTCAAAGAGATCAGAGATGGAATCTCTCCAAGCACACACAACTAACCGAATGAGAGAAAGTGGGAGAAAGGAGAGATACTTTGCCCTTCAACCTAGTTGTTGCCATAGCTATGGGATGCAATAACCTAGCCTATCCTTTCTCTCCTTAGCCTTGAATGACGCATTTACTATTGCTGGAACAATAGAGTGAGAACACTCTCGGAGCAGCCCGAGCCATGCTTAAACTGCCACCACTTCCCTCATGATATAAGTCTTGAGTCTAAGTTTAGAAGCTTCCTTATATAGATAAAACAATTTCAGTCAGTTTACATGTACAGCATGAGAATGAGTTTCTTGTATGCGCTTTGAACCATGGTTACATATTTAACAAGTGAGTAATTTAATTAGCAAACTACCTCTGCATTATCGAGAACTGCACCAAAATGCAACAGGAATACACAGACTATGTCAACGTTGTTGCCCAAGCAAAACTCTGTTTTTGAAGGTCTAGGTTCCCATCCTTTCCAGCTCACTTAGTTAGTTTTCGTCTTTCAACTCGAGTATTATGTAGGAGTAGTATGGGAAGAATTTTTATATTTTTTCCATATATGCACATATTTACATGGCGGATATTTTATCCAGATAATTTTTTATTTCATCCTATATACTACGATCAAAGTAAAAGGATTGTGGATCTTTCAGGATTTAGCATACAGACTGTAGGAAGCAGTAGCAATGAACCTGGCTGGCACTCGCTGGATCGATATGCTGCGAATGACGTCAAAAGCAGAGCCTGTTCATACTGACGGAACAAACTTTTCGCATAGATACTTTTCAAGGAGAGGACGAGAAAAGCCTTGCACACAATGTTTGACAACTATTTTTGGCCAAACTTTGCCATACCTTCTGGGTTTACTACATGCACAGTGGGAGCCCTTACTTTTCCACAAATCAGTGGCAAGCAAATACTTTTCTTTTCACCTGAATTCATTTCTAAATACTAGTCACACCAGAAATGTCTTTGCGGTAGTTAGTCTTCCCAAAATACTTATTGGTTTTTTCCAAAGTCCTAGCTCTTTTAAAAATTTTATTGTATTATTTTAAAGTTTGTTTCTTATAATTAATGGAGTATAACGTTGGATGGAACTATAAAAAAACATGTAAGGATTTTGTATTTTACACCAGAGACAAGGTGCTGCTGTATAAAAACTTTTACGATCCAGTGGTTGTTGTAGCCCAACTGTCTAGTCAAACAAAAACCAATAATTATGTACCCAAAAGGTTCATGTATTGTACCCCATATATATACTAGCTGCACGGAAGAGATGCATCATCATCATCACATATACTACATATACGAGCATACACACGTAATAGACACAGACCATAAATGAGAAGAGAAATTACACTCTTTATCATCCTGCTCCTATGGACCGATCCCGTTACTTTACGCTATTGAGAACAAGTGGTTGTCTACAACGAACACCACACAACAGACACGACATACGATGCTCACAGAGTACAAACACTTAATAATAAAAGACTGGTGTACAAAAATGCCCTTAAGGGAAACAATAGAATGTGTGGAACACAAAAAAGGCTAACTACTTGGTTCCCTTGAGAAAATTCTCCATCTTAAGAATTTCTTGAGCACAACTTCCTCATCCTACATAAACTCATATTCGGTTCTCTATACCCCAGCTATAATAATCAGACAAGAAAAAAATGTTTTTTTTGTCCTCAAAATATCAGCCACAGCATTTGCGGTCTCTTATGCATGAACACAAGATGCACCTGTGCATTGGAGCATTATTCCAGGTATGAAACTTTAAAGTGCCTACACGTAGTAGAATAAAAACATTATAATTTCAAACGCTCACATGCTGCATACCCATATGTGTAAACACAGGGTCCAATGCTGATGCATACCATCACAATTGGAGTTGCAAGGAATTTTATTGTAAATTGAGATCGAGTAACATTCGAACAAACGAGGGCATACTGACCCATAAAAGTCAACCTCAAACCTTAACACTGACGAGCAGACTTAAATATTTAACCTGGGTTCAGTAGTAGCCAACTTGTAAGGAATAAATTCAGATCCTGTTGGACCATGAAATGAAAATATAGGTGAACACATGGCCTGCAGCACATATTTCCGACTTGATAGCATACTAATCTGCTTGAGAAAGAAACTCCTTTTCAGATGGGAATGCAAGCTAACAATTCTCTTCTGGTACATGTTACTCAAGTCTTCTCATGTGTTCCAAATATTCAAACAAGTTTCTTAGCGCAGAAATAAATAAAGTAGCCTACCCCACTAGGATGAAAGGTTGAATAAAAGGAAGATGTTATGAGGAAGGAAACTCTTTGTTTTCCATCAAATCCGATGGTCAGTTTGGGTGGGTGAGAAATGAACCTACAAAATCTAAAGTCAACAACAATCCACTTACAACCCACAGTTAATAATAATTCTAGTAACAATATACCCGTCGTATCTGTGGAACTCGGTCTATTTATATATTTTAAATGTAAACCAACAATGTCAGTGGGAAACTGGGCAGCAAAGGGATGTCTTGGTCTACACAAGGACAGATTACACAAGTGACCCTATCCTTTCCGAAGGATTTCATGTTTTTAGAAATCAGAACAACATGTCATAATAATAGAATCTTAAAGGTCTTCCTCTTCTTTGTTCCCCATTTACTCCAAAAACAGTAAATGATGTACTGGTCCGGTAGCCTATAACTTTCTAAATCATCATTATCATTATATCAAATGATCGCACAAATCTTTCAATCGATTCTTTGAAAATATTTTACTTTCGCAGAGATTCATTCTGTTTAAATCTTTTTAATTGATTCATTGTCGTCGATGCAGACAAAAAATATCAATTATCTTCTACAGGAACTATACAGTATGAAGAATAAAATCACTGGAGAATATCCCCATCCAAGATAAATCACAACAAACGTAGTGAACCATCTCATTTCTCGTAAGAACTTCTCTTGTAATTTACACCATCAAACAGATCAATTTCTGGACAACCTTCCATACAAAAGCTCAAGGGAGATAAAACAACGAAGGCCGGATTCCAGCGGACTTATAATAACACAGCACTGTTCATAAATTTTCACTCAAGGAGTTGGCTTGTATGTAGATAGTAATGTTCTCCAGGTTTCTCCAAACGACTACCTCTAAGCTCATACAGTCATCTACGATGGTTATCCAATCACTTTTACTACAGTATCATCTTTTTGGATTCCTTAACAACATTGCAGCCTGATTGCTTGCACAATGGCTGTAATGAGATTGAACAACGAAATGAAATTGAATTCATTCGCAAACGCCATTATATTCTATCAAGTATGGCTGTGAACTACACAAAATAGCCTAGTTTACAGCAATTTTCGATGCCATTGAACATATTCCTAAAGGTGTATTTGAAAAATAGTGGTTTAGCCAAATAACAAACTAACATTACTAGGTATTGTGAGGTTCCATTAAATAGAATAGATTGCTCACAACAAGTCACTAGTGAGTACTTTATATCAGAAGGACACAGAAACCTCCTGAGATTAATAAAACAGAAAAAAAACATTGTGCTCGTTCAAACAGGAAAATAAACTGTGGACAAATTCCATGAGAATTCGTCGCTTGCATGTGATAATGAAATGGAGTGCAGTAATTGCATGTGTAGAGGATTGAAAGAACATTGTATTTCGATTACCTCGGGTTGTCAAGACTCTATGTAATTCATTGCCGCAATAAATAAACTATAGTGACGAAAGTTTCTCTTGTTAGTGTTAGTGAAAAGTTCTCTGGTTTCCTAAAAACGGCATACATTAACACTTTGAGTAGCAATTTGAGTATTACGTTTAACCTATGCGCATATACCCTTCATTCAACGGATGATTAATTTTGATTTTTTCTCTCCCTCGTTTCTAACTTTGTAGCTCAATCTTGCTACAAGCTTTTCCTGACCCATTTGCTAAATCAAGCTTGTCTTGTGAGTCGTTTTATTTTGTCTTTCTTGTGTGTCTATCATGTTAGACACACACGTACTCAACGCATAAAACTACCACACTTTGCAATGAATTCTACTCCACACTATTGAATATAGTCCATGAGGTTCACTTTAAGAGTGAGCTCATGAGAAATTCCCTATAAATTCACAAGCAATGAGACAAGGTTTGAACTTGACTTTTCAAACTTAACCATCCAAAACAGTCAACCAAAATATAGTAAATTTTGCTTTCCAAATTATTCATAGCTTAACGAACAAAAAAAAGTCTTACTTTTACTCGTAGAATTTAGTTTCTATAAGCCAAAAGCGTCAAACACTGGTTTGTTACAAATAAATACGACATTTTTTATTCAACGCTCAAACCATGCTTTGGCAGTAATAATTTTGTTGAATTCACATCAGAAATGAGTTAATTCAAGCAGGAAATGTATTTGGGACCAATACAGGGGTCTAATCGGATCAGCTTTGTTCACAAAATATGACATTGAAGGGTTCCTAAGAAACTGTCCCTAAATCGAATAACCCAAAGTTTATAGGAAGCTGCATATTATTATTTACAAAGGCAATAATCCTATTGGGACAAACTAGCATTAGGAGGATGCATGCACCATACCCATGATAAAAGGTTATTAATATTTATTAATAGCCACGTTTTGGGATTTAAGCATTTATAGAAAAATCGTTGCCATTGAACAACAAATGCAATTTTCGTAGCTATTGCGGTACGCAATGATTGAGGGTTTGTGTGCTCAAAATATTTGTTTGTACCATTGTTAAATCAACCTATTTAGCTGTGCCTTATGGTGTGATGGTTAACATTAACTAAAATAATCAAAAGTTGGGGAAATGAGATTGGCATCACAAAATAAACTTTTCCGGATTTACTCCCCTACATGAGATTGAAAACGAAAGGTAAAATACTGTGAAGCAAAAAAAAATCTAGCATTCTACATCACTATATCATTTCATAATTTTTTATCATTATTATTGTACTGACTGAGATGGAAATATTAACACACAGGCAGAAAAAAAATATTTCAAACCATTCCATTCATACGTAATGCTCGGCATGGAGTCAATGTGTTAAGTCGACATTTTTTCACATGTAGCACAAAATATATAGAACAACTGGCAATGTATGCACAATCAAATTCCTGTCCGTGTGCAGCTACAACATGTATGAAGCAGAAAAGCATTATTCGAATTTTGAATACAAGCATTAGCATGTATGTATATAAAATCCAGGAAGGAAATGAACTCATTCACTAGGCTACTGTGGCCATCCCTCTCTAACGTCATTTTAATTCTCATTTCCGTTCCTAGTTTCTACACATAGTTAAACAATATGGTAAAATTATGGTGTTATACTGTCCCACAAGTCCTTTTGTGTGCCAAGCATTTCAATGAGTCACAGTAAAAATTGAAAACAATACTTTGGGGAGCATTGAATCAGTTCACTTTTAATTTCAGTTTAATACAACAGTATACGATTGAGAGTTATCCAGAACGAAAATTTAGATCACTGTGTTTATGAAATACAATAGCACTTTACATAAAGATACAAGTAAAATTCATAATGATGAGATTGCCAAGAAAATATAAAATGATTCTAATGCAATTTGAATTGAACAGAGACAGAGCAGCATTGCATTGCAACGCAAATAATCCATTTTATGGACACAATGGCAACTAAAATATTTTGAACAATTGAAGACCCTAAATACTTAACATTTTATGTGCACTGTCCAATGTGTAGATTGAATGAGTAATCTCGGGAAACTGACCACAGTTGTCCTGTTGTGTACAACTGATATGTTATCTTAAGAAACCAATAAATAGTTTCCTTCAAATGAGAAGGTTTGCTATCAGCAAATGCATGAACAATACGCACAAAAATAGGAATGCTAAATCAGTGAAAGTAATTTTGGCCAAAATTGTAAACCTAAATTCCGAATAGTAATTATTGGCTATAGGAAATAACTTCGAAAAGCTTGACTAATGAGAAATACAACGAGAGCAATTACAATCTTTATTTAAATACTGCATGTGAATTGTACAGTCAATGTCAATCGATCAGAAACCGGAACAATGCATTGGGTCGAACCGAGACTAAATAAGAAATTCCTACACTGTAAAGCCAGCAGTGATTACAAGTCAAGGTTACATGGACACTCATTGCATTCCAAACTCTCACAGAAGTTTTCTCTGTCCAGAAAATAGACCAAATTTATATCAATGACAATGCAGTTTATGTGAATTTAAAACATACGATGTTGTAATACCATATTAAGTTGTAGTTCAAGTTATTACGATTAACCATTTATTTTGAATGACAGCAAATGTTCATAGCAATTTGGGAGCTGGCAGACTTTGATACAATCTAGAAATAAAAGCCAAGGTTCACAAATCAAATAATCATGAAAACATGGATATCCTGGACCAACTGAAAGCTCATTAGAACTACGGCATGACTACGTAACGTCAATATACTGACATTCTGACCTTCACAGCAAATTATTTCAACACCATGCTATAGAAATTTTAACAAACACTCGTTTCCTTCCTGGAAATAATACTATCACAAAAAACAATTACAGCCAGTCCAAATCCAATGTATTTTCCTAACAAATATCAAACTTTTTAACAGTTTATTTTCAAACTTCCTCGTGTACGAGTGCAAACATTAGCATCAGTATTTGTGTAATCAACTTTCTCTCCAATATAAAAACTGCGCTACGCATTCTAATTTCTATGTCGAATCAGTGTTTTTTGCCAACCGACTACCTGAACACTGCATATGCCTGTTATAAATAGTCCCAAAAAGATGACCATGTGCATCTTCCGTATCGGTTTACTTCTCGTTCCTGTCTCATCTTAGCCTTACAGCTTTTCATTTCATTTCATCGAGCAGAGAGAAAAAACGCAAAACTTACAGATGCATGCAGTCATGCACCATGCAACTTGGCCAAATTCAAAAAAGCATGACCAAAAATCAAGCCTATAAAGATTAACTAAAGGTGAAGTTTAACATTCTCTTTGTCTATAATAAACTTGCACTTTTAGTGTGGTAAAAAAAACCACAAGTACAACACATTTCAAGTCAGGTATAGTCATTTATACCACTAAAACGTATTCTATGAAATGAGAAGAGTAGCAATGGTTTATAAAAGCAACTAACCCAATTTTCAAGCAAAAAAGGATGAAAATGTCATGCACCTCATGCATACTATATTCACGCCCGTATTGACTACATATATTATGTCAAGAATTTAACTGACTCTGTAGTTGGTATCCTTAGAGTTACCCTTCTTGTTAGCACATGATTGAAAATGCACTACGAAGAATTGATTTTTCAATAAATACTCAACTCTATTTAGCTGTGTTGTTAAAAAAGGCGTAAGACTTGAAGGGAATGAGTCAACCATTTTTTTGACGTTAAAAATACAAACCAAGCTATTTGGAAGCTGCCAAAGTTGTGTGACTGAAAATACCCAATGAAGGGAGTACGAGTGCGATGAGAGAATGCCATGAGCAACAGAATGAGTTAAAACGCAACGAAGCTCAACAAGGAAACTAGACCAAGTTCAACCACTCATTACCGTAGAGTTAAAAACCACAGTCTTTTTCTTCTCCTTTTTATTCTAAAACACTATTATTTTTTCCTACTGATGATGTTTAATGAATTTAAAAAACTGAAATGTTCTAAAAGAAAAATATGCCTTAAAGGTTTTTGTAAATAACTATTAAGATCTCAAAATACCCGGATCATATCCATTGATAAGCTTTCAAAATTGAACGTCTGCAGTCTATTTTATCTCACTATAAGAAACAGAAAACTTTTCCAAGCCGCGTTTATTTTCTTATCAATGAAAAATAGGATCTGGAAAATGTCTATTGCCTTTCCCCCTCACCTACCTCACATTTACGGTTATATAAAAACTCTCTTGCCATTTTAAGGCCAGTACAGAACTGTAGCTGAAAGTTTTCTTCAAGGAAGAAGACACATGTCATTATTATTTTGGTATTTAATTGTATCCATTTTTCATGTGCAGCTACAAAGAAAAAACGTAAATTGCTATTGCATTGCACACTCTATATATTTTGTATTCTTCCTTAATGCATGTCTTGACTTTCCTTTTCCTGCTGAAGCACGTGCACTCAGGTTGCAAGTGAATAACAGCCACAAAATAGGCGTCATCACTAAACTTATGTACTATTCTACATTCCTACGGAATTTTTCAAGACCAAATTGGTAATTTAAACTTGAAAACTCTTTAGCAAGTACTGGACAAAATTTTTATGCATTAGTATATGAAGTACATAGGTTACCAACCATTCATTTCACGCGCTTAAGTGGCAGCAAAACCTCGCAATAATTATTTGACTTGAAAAGAGAGATGAGCGTACAGAAAAAAAAATCGACAAGGTTGACTTCCCCAGCAAACCTTAATTCTTTCTTTTCTTGTGACTATCTGTTCAACTACCTACCAAAAAAGATAATACATACACATGCACGTACAATAAAATGCATTCTTCGCATTTCTGCCTGAATGTAGTGGATTCTCATTCTCAAGAGAGTGAGTGAGTACAATGCATTTCTTCAAATCGCAGGCTACATTAAACTAAAGCTAAGATTACAAAAATACGGCCACAGAAACGTGTACGAACGTGCACACAAATCCATCAGAGCGGAATACTCTCTCTTTCATTGAGACCCTGAATTGTCAACACTGATTTTTCTCCTGCATATTATATTGCACCGTGCCTTGCATCACTCTTCACTCACTCCCAAATACTGCACGAACCAAAATGTACACAATCTGATATTTGCCTACATGCACGGTGCATTTATTTGATGGCAGATGTTTATTTACCGACGCATGCTATAGCTATATATGAAAATAGTAATAATTCCAGCATTACAAAAAATGCACAGAGAATGGGATGTAAAAAATCACACCCAATTTCCTTTTCCTGTCATGAAATATGGTAACCAACTAACTAACCTGCATTCAAGTATGCTTGGATGAGAACCTTTCGCCGTTCACTCTACCTAGACAAATACAAATTGTACATGCTATTCGTCGATAGAACGACCATGAAGAATGAATGTTTTACTTATGCAAGCAAAGCTAGATGCAAGATTTTCCAAACAAATTGCAAATTTGAGAACAACTACTTACGATATCTTTTCATCAGTGACTTTTTGTACGCTTTGGGATTGATTCCCAAATCCATGGGTTGTCCATCGGAATCATCCGAGTCATGTGGACTGCTACTGTCACGTTCATACTCTTGACGACTTATCATATAGCCCCTTTGAGCCAAAAGATCATGACGATGACCATAAGCGATGGCGGAATTTCTGAAATTTTCTGCCCTGAGAAAAGGCTCATGATCTTTTTGTTTCTTTGAATGACAGCTCAAATCCAATGGCGTTTCCTCCATTTCCGACTTGACACTGTCTGCCTTATGTGAAGCAGAGGATCGGATACGATCTGCTGCCAACAGAAGTGCAGCAGCATCTTCCATTTTAATATCTGATGATCTCGACGATGTGGACAATGAGGAGGACAGTATGCACGAAGATTCACTACTGTCTCTACTACGGCCTATGCCACTACTAGCACTCAAGTCTGTGGGCTCTTCTGAAGACATGGAAGAAGTGGAATTATGTCGCAGATGATTCTTAGGGCTTGTGCTATTACTGGCATGCAGTATGGAGAGAACAGGGGAAGAATTGGAGTCAATTACCACCGACATTGGAGAGCAACTAGAATTTCTACGTTCACGAATTGGCCTCACTAAATTATTTTTGTTATTTCCTACGCAAGCAATATTGTCATTGCTCAAAAGTGCTAGCGGTTTTGGACTGCAAATCCTTTCACTTTTGCATACTAGGTCAACCTCCATTTGAAAATTTAGTTTGTAAGGAGAAATCCTTCCGTCTTTTTAAAACTTAGTGTTTACAACAGCAACTAACAATCCAGTTCAATAATGTTAGTATCCAGTAGTAGGCTTATACACTCCAAAAAATACAACTTTCCCCGGTCGCTTATTCAGATCACAAGTAATGCCACTGAGATCCATTGCAGTCGTTTATTTCACTCCAGCACTCGCCTTTCATACACGCCACACGTAAAACAAACTGTGTGTAGTCCCCTATGTGTTGATGCTTGAAAAACGCATGCAGTACAGTAACGCACAAAGAATTCAGCACAAAAGTATAACCATCACATTCCTAATTCAACTAAAGACGAGTACAACAGGTGTGTTCACAAGTCTACCAATAATCCGTGATAGAAGAACCGCAAAATACGAAGACAAGAAAGTCAATAATCCGAACAAAGGATATGGACACAAAAGCAATCTTTCCACCAGTAATGATGATTAAGCCTCGATTGACCTTGACGGCATTAGGGACAATGTATGCAAATGGTTTCTTGCTCGCATCCACTAACCAAATAAGTAACTAGCTAACTAACCAGCACACTGAAACTGAAGCTCACACAAGTGATTCTTTGATTTCCTTAGTGAATTCCTTGGACACGAAAATTATTCCGGTGCACAAATTACTTGTCCGGGCTATACTGAGCCGTATAATGGGACTACCCAGTACACAAACACCCGTATGCAAATGAGTCGCCAACTGCCCAGAATGCACAGAAATGATCCCCAAGAATACACGGAGCTCACATAATTCACAAAAGACAATTCTACAATCTTTAGTATGTATGCAAAAAAGGCAAAAGAAGAATTTATGGCTGGAAAATGAAGACAAGTGCAACACTCCTGCTTTCTCACCGATCAGACAAACTCAACTGAGGGCAAAATGCATCGAGGCGAGTTGACTAGTGTATCACTCACACAGTCAGTCAGTAGTACGAAAAGGGAAGAGCGGAAAATATAACGTACCTATGCATCCTTTATGTGCATTCTAATACATGGACAGCAGTGTAGTAGTGTGCAGTACGTTTGCTTGCGTTAGTTACTTACTGAGCGCACTAACTATAAACTTTGGGTTGGGAATCTACACACTCAACTAAACTACTACCGTCACCAAACCAAACTTTCAATGTGAGCTGCACAATGAGGAACGTATACTTACTCACATATTTGTGCGGAACGAAAAAAGAGTAAAAGTGCACCCATGTTCATCTGAGAAAAAATATTTCCACTTGAGACTCTCCGTGTAGGTACAGATACTGAACAAAACTATGCACGCTATAGATTTAGTTAGTTAATGATCAGGGAACCAGGTAAATAGTCAAGGTATAAGTGGAGCCATCTTCGTTGAGTCTTAAGCCTCAATCAGCTAAAAACAAGCTAGCCAGTTTGGCACCTTATATAGTTATTTAGTGAGTTTCTTCATCTAAAAAAAAATAGCAAAATGACTATGGTAATGGTTTTTAATGTACAGGTTATTTGAACGGTATCTTTGTTTTTACTTCTAGTAGTGCACAAGGAATTACAGAATTTTTTCAACTCTTTGAATTATTTTCAAAATTAATTACATTGGGAGCATAGACAATTGCATGATATTGTGCTTAAAATTTTGCATTCAATTTTTTATTAGAACGAAAGAAGATGGTGGAATAGCACAAACTACGACTGTAACCCAAATTTCAAGTGTACAGTACGGAAAAAAATGTATAAAATATGTACATGCAGACCCAAAGCGGATATTTATTTGTAAGAATGATGAGTAACCATAATTGTCCTGATATTGACATCGAAAGTTGTAAGAAAATGCAATATTTGACAATGAACAATGGCAGAAAAAAATTTCACATGCCTAATGAAAGAGAATGTTAGTAGGTTGGCTATTTCTTTACGGCTGCACTTGTACACATTTTTTCAAAGTTGCAATGATGCAACTTGACGTAACATTAGATTTGCTAAAATGATAAACTGTCTAATGTACCAAGAGCGTGATTACTTTTTCTTGTGATGAGGCAACAGCAACACTAGTATATAGATATTATACAGCACAAGACAGACTTGACTGACAGACGGATGTTGCGTTACTATTACTATATATTGTGTGTACGATTTGATAACTCGTGGTAAAGTTAGTGGTCGTATACTAGGCCTCATTTGCGTTGCACTAATACTGCACATATGCTTATGACATAAGTTTGAAAAGGCGAGAGGAAATCTTTCGACATTCACTTTTTTCAAATGTATAGCAAAGCAAGTCAGCAAGTACCATTGCCTGTAAAGCACACTAATGCAATAATGCATAAAAGTGGCATACCCTGCACTCCCTCACTAGTGCAAAAATTTATAGCATGTCGCCAAGTTTGCACTTCAAATACATAAAATGAAATGTACATGAGAAGATACTATTTACTAACTACTGCACATGAAGACTTGGAAACATGATAGTTTGACTTTAGTTACTCACTTTGCAAAATCTCAAGTGTAAACATCATATTCTATCAGAGCACCCACCCATGTATATAATATCCAATTGAAAAATAATAATATCATGTTTTTTGCATTCTCAGTCTGTATAACTATAAGAACCATCCATTACATTTGTATACTGTACGTTGTACCACGCTGTTGCAAAATTTTATGCACAATCTTTTTTCTCGTCCCACAGTTAGTTAATGCTTTTTTAGCAAGTTCACAATGGTTGATAAACGGGTTCACTACCACTTGTTGCATAATAGCGTCATCCATAATTATGCTTTGTGAAGTGAGGATAACAACTTGGCATCAACACGGGCTAACTATATTGGGTTCATTATCAAAAATTGTTGTTATGCGGCGTGTAGTATAGAAATTATGTATATACCAGAGCAAATGATATACAGCTTTCAACTTTACAATTTAGTATAGCAAGCTGATTAATCGCGGTATACAAACGTGTGCAATAAGCTTTTTCCCATTATATCCAATATAAGTCGAATGGTTCTCACAATTATTCTCTTAATAGGTTACGAACTCACTGTCGATAATGCAATATTCTTACTTTCGTCTACAAAACCACACACATCCACCTAGAACTTGAAATGTTCATTACATCATCAGCTATGTTGCTTAAGGAACTCATTTTTTTGTATTTACAAGTAAACATTGCAAAATTTGTTATCGTGTCAACTTGATTTCCCATTGAAACCTTACTGTATGCCCCTTATCATATATTCATGGTTTTGGTAGGATGTAAACTGTTCAGAACTCATGATGAAATTTAATTTGGTAGTGTAAAACAAGAATTTGAGGAAATTACATCATAACTTCCTACAGTTTACACAATTTGATTTATATTTGTTGACCACACCAGAGGCTATTAATATGTCTTGAAATTCAAGTTTGCTCATCATGGCCTTCATTTCCCTATTTAGGTCTTTTAGTCTAGTCTAGACTCTAGAATTTTAATTATTAAAAAATTAATATAATGAGGGCGCAGCTGTTAAGTTCGTGAAAAGGATAAAAAACTGTCATGGAGTTTGCAAGATTGCTAGCTAATTTCCTTAACAACAGCAGAGTTTTTCTCATATTTAAACTAATTGTATACCGCAATATAATATTTGTTTCCATATGTTACGATGGGATGTATTTAGCATTTACAAATTTTTCTCCGGGAAAATAATCCAGCTACGCTGGTATAGCCCAGATTTTTTCAACATGAGAAGGCCAACATAAAGTTTTGTGAAACGAAAGAAATAAATACGTGACTCCCCAATACTTGGTATTGAATTTCGTTGGTTTTTTGTTTGTGACTTGACTTTCTTAAATGATTATTTGACTCCACCGAGTTTAAAACCCCGTAGAGATTGCCATATGTACATGAAATTTAAAATGGTGAAAAAATGCTAGCAGTCATTTTCTGAGGATGAAGAAAGGACTAAAAAAGTTAGCAGCATAAAATCATAAAACAATTATTGGAAAACAAACTACTGTTCCAGAATCGTTTTTTTTAATATGCTTGTTCCCAGTCTTCTATACTTATTAAAAATGTCCTAATGCCAAAAATATTAGAACAAGTTACTTTCCGAGAAGCACTAACTAAGGGTAATGATAATTTTTTTAAAGTGCTAGCAACAGTAACTAAAAGTACAGCGGGAGAGAAAAGGAAGTTCTTTCACACATCATAAGTCTTATAACTAGTGTTGGTAAATATACAGGATAAAAAAAAGGAATGCCGAATGCATAATAACTTTAACCAGATGGGTCACATTTAAGGAACCGAAACTGAAAGGAGTTAGTTATCTTTCTCATTTTTTGTTTCCTTATGTTGACTAATGTTGGAAACATTGAAGAGTAAGATGGAAACCATGTACACTGACTGAGAGAGTGAGAGTGCATCAATAACATCTGATTCGTTGACTATGCATGTTCCATGTTTGTGAAGATGCACTCTAAAACAGACAAAGATGCGGAATAGAAGTCTTAAAAAAAGATGATCTTCTTGAATTCCAACAGACTCTATTTTCAAACATACGGGCCGCCAATCAGGCCAACTAAACTGAACAGTTATGCATTATGGGGAGCAAGTGATGTAAGTAAGCTATGTGTGCAGTGCATTCCCTCTGTAGGATGAACCCAATGATGATCATACAGATGATGAAATTTGAAACCAAAAAACTTTACCCATACTTTGACAACTGGGCACAAATGACCTTCTAATGATTCATAAGTGTGCAAGTCTCACTGCTAACTACACCCTACCATACACAGGACAGTTAGATCCCGTTGCGGTTATATTACGAAATTGTATCATATCGGCCTTTTTTCACAGGGGGAAATATGTCGGAATCTTCCAGTTCCTTTGAAACAAATGTTTAGGACACATTTCATAATAATAACAACCCTTTGCACAGATAGTTGCTTCTTGTATTCAAAAACTGTGTCTAATATATAGGTTGAGGTCTTACATGGGGGACAAGCAGGACCGAAAAGTTATACCATTATTATTATTATTACGACGGTCTATGTGCCACACTGGTCTCTCATAACTCTCGTTTGTCATCAATATTGACAACAAAGCAACCTTCATCGACCCGCATATGCTCACTGGTTAAAACTTTAAAGAGATGATACTCTGCATATCGATTTCTTACTAAAAATAGCCTCAAATGGAACAATTTTCCTTCACTTGGCATAACGGGGCACTAACTGGCTGCGGAAGAAGCCCAAATGAACCTACACTTTTTTAAAGAAACTATAGATGTGGTACAAACGTAAATGGAATTAAAGTTCCAACCAATACCCAGCTTTGATCCCTTAATAAACAAAATTGAAAGAAACTAACTGCACTGCACTGCATAATTATATTACACTGTTCTTGTCACATGTCCTACATACGTGAAAAATTTACAACAGTTGACTATAGAAATTCAGACAGGAAATGGGACTTCAAAAGAAAATTGACTGTGTGAAAGGTTTAATAAACTCTGCAATCAGGACTAAAATTACTGTCACCATTTGGATGAATCACAACCGACAAAACATGTTCTGATGTATTTACAGTAAGAAACTATATGGATATGGATGTATGTTTTGTGAAAAAATTCACAAAGAAGTGTGTTGTTTGTTGTGTATCTGATTTTAGGCTGCATAAACTATGTATGAATGTTTTATTCATGGTTACTTCAGTGACATTCATTTTGAGAGTTGCTTATGATTTCAGCGGTCTACTTAACTTTTATTTTATGGAGTTCCTACTGAATTGAAATGCACTACAAGCTTTTGAATTGATCTTTAACTTCCGTTCTTGAATTTTATCAGTCCACACCATCATTTTGTGTTTACTATACTGGTAAGGTAACTCATACTCTGATTCTTCGAAAATGACTTTACATGTGTGGTTCCAAATGCATATTTTGTAGTTTGACACGGAGTTGCATTTTTTATTTATTCTACGGTACATCATTTAAAGGCCAACTACCTTTTTCATCTTTGTACCTGAGCTAAGAGTAAACATCTTGGCATTTTCCTGATTGTCGTATTGTTTAGTGAGCAATATGAAAAACATGACATGAAAACATAAAACACTGAACCTTTTTTAAGAAATGGAGGAGTAGCTATATGCTGATTCCAAGGTAAGCGTTGCGGAATATCATCAAAAGTATTCAATTTCTTACCTGGAAACAAAAAAAATTATTATTAGTTCATTTATACGCATTTTCCGTAATTATTGTTTGCATGCAAAATTTTTCATCGAGTTGAAAGAGTGTCATATGCAATTCAAAGTTATCTGGTAAATAATATATTTTATCTAAAGTTAAACAAATTTCACCTTGAATAATTTCCCTCAAGTGGATGCAAGCATTGCAATGCATTCTTAACTTAATCCATAGGGGCAATTACTATTGCATTTGTTTTCAAGCATCAGATTAAAGCAAAGAATGTAAAAATTTAGTGCAACTACTTTTAACCAAATCAATACCAAATGTGCTTACAGCAACAATGAAAGCAAACAAGATATGAAAAATGCAAAAAGGAATAACAAGGTCTCCTTCACCTCAATATTACTCAGGACAGGACAAAAAACTTGCATGCATCACTTTCATCATCGTAAGTGCAAAAGTTCAGGTCAAACTTACATTTTGACTATATGCAATTTTGTATAATCAAATCACAAACACTCATTACAAGTCATTTATATTATATACTGAAAATTTGAGCTCTTAAAAATACTGTCCCTGTAAGCTAAATTAATTCTGGGGAGTTATTAATTCATAGAATTTAACTGGTACAATGTTTGACCGGATCGATTTGTTCCACCAGAATTTGAGTAATATAATTTGGCATAAAGATCCATTTAGGCCTCAGGCAGGAACATCTAAAATATTGGAATATACAACGCGCAAGCTTACACTCACAATCAAGAACACAAAAAAATCTTGAACATAGGAATTTCCTATAAGGCCAAAATAAAAACATGGGACTTAATTTCGAGAATTCTTTATATCATTTTCCGAAACAAAAACAAAACATTTCTTCTCGATTTTCAAAATTTTTTTTCGGCTTTCAACTTGAAAGTTGGATCCTAATATTCTAAACGTTGATGCAGGAGACTCAAATGCATATTTTATGCCAAGTTTAAAAAAGTACTTGTCCGTATATATCAGGTAGATATCAGGGTCCGGTCAAGCATTGCTAGTCTTTAGCTGAACAAAGTTTGATTGTATAAAAGACAATTTGAATTCCACCTCTGTTTGAGCACACTTTTAATTCCGAAAATTTGATTACCAAAATTATGGGAATACACCTACATTAAATTCTTTGAAATACAACATGTGAGCAAGTTTAATCAAATTAGAGAACTGAATACCCGCTATTTTGAAACACAAATACACAGAAATTATTGCCCCAATCAGAAAGCTGCAGTTTACTTCATCATTAGATAAACGTTGACTCCTAGTGATTATTACCCAGCTTAAAAACTGCAAACATCAATCTTGCTTTGTTGGATTTTTACTTTTTGTGACAGATTTGTACACAGGATGGTTTTTCATATTCATAATGATACCTCCAAGGATGGGTTCATTAGGGTGCGTTGGGCATGCATGGTACCTCGTTTGAGAAATTAACAATTCAGCAATGCAGCGTCCAACGCCACTCAAGGCTTCAAATGTTGCTCTCCAACAGCAGTAGGGGTTTTCAACTGCTGTAAATGTTGTAAAACCACTACCCTGCGCCTCTTTATTGAGTAAGTCTTTATGATACCACCAGCTTTTCATAGATGTATTTTAATGAAGATATGATTTTGAAACTGTTTTAATTGATATAGCTTTTATGTAAAACTCAAAAAGGTACACGAAATGACTGAGCAACCAGCTGTCTGCGGTGAATATTTAGCAATCTTTATTTGCAAAAATAGAGACCGGATGGGAGAATTTGGGAGAGATTTTTCTCGGCGGTTTGTTGACTGAAGCAACTCAAGCCACTTACTTAACAATTCAATAATAGTTCGTTTTAAATCTTTTTTAAAATTCAAAAATTAAACTATAAAAAAATTGTGGGCATGATTTTTGTAGCTACGGTCCTTTAAAAAAAGGCAGTAGTTTTGCTCGTTAGGTTACATGGTGATAGTTGTTTGGTACAAACAAAAAGTTATGTTATAAATGATAAAAAAAGAGCTGAAAAGTAGAAAATATGAATTTGTTGGCATAGTATTTTTGGAATCTAAAATTCGATTTCTCGTATTTTGCTATTTAACCTGGCTCGCCAAATAAAACAGGGCAACTGCTCTTTATTCTGAAATGGACAGTATTTTATCAACGAACTAGGCTAAAATTTTGAATGCCGTATGTAAACAACATAATACAGGTATCTTAAGTTTTAGATCTTTCCGAGTATTTGAAACATCGCATTCATGTACATCTTTTAGGCTAATACTTAAATTAACGCCAGCATTTTTTTATCTTCCTCAAAATTCGAATTCGAATCGTTTTAGATGCGTCCTGCAAAATGTTAGGCTAATCCGCAGGCCCGCAGATAAATAGCCAAAAAAAGTCACAAATTTTGAAAAAAAATTACACTCAAATTTTAGAATTATAAAGAATCATCAAGTTTTTAAAATACATAATTCAATTTTCGTGCTAAGGAAGATTTTTCACACCCGATTTAGCGGTGACTGATTTTTATTTTCTCTGTGAACAAACTTGTGGTGAATAAAGAAATGCTTTCCCAAAAAATCGCATGAAAAATCACGCATTTTATTACTATTTTTGAAATTTCCCCATTCTTATTGCCTTAGCAATGAGATTATTTTATTCCCATTAATTCGACAATTTATTAGTAAGTGAGTAGTTACTGAAGAAACTCACGATTAGGAGGGACCATTTTTATAAGAAACGAACCGTAGTTATTTATTTAGCTAGTTTGCTGTTACATTTTAGGTTCAATAAAAAGGCTATCGGTAGCTAATGAGGTGCTTTAGGTGGGTGGCGGAGTTGGGAAATGAGAAACAGCATAAAATGATTTGGAGAGAGCCTACTGTTGAATTTGATGTAAAGCTAGTGTGTATGTAGAACGTCGATGTGTACATTTTATGTTGTGTGTATGACACGCCATTTTGAATTTATAAGTTATGTGTATATTTTATACACTCTGAGATAGGGAT
>Ga0210040_10002413_pt1 | contig 26431 bp, 25 predicted proteins | sample CryGeyCG12114_NA_FD_185462 | JGI IMG/M metagenome (GOLD analysis project Ga0210040, IMG submission 185462) | Groundwater microbial communities from aquifer - Crystal Geyser CG19_WC_8/21/14_NA (SPAdes) (version 2) | ecosystem: Environmental > Aquatic > Deep subsurface > Groundwater | place: USA... | reverse complement strand
CACGTGTACCCTCCAAAACATTTTGCGTTCGTTCTCAGTTCTCTTATTTGGATTAGTGACGAGGATAAACTTTTGTCCCGCATTCTATTCTACTACATGTTGGATCTCGGAGAATTTATTGGGATGAATACTACTTGTAATAGAGGACAGTAAGGAAAACAAAACTGTAAAACGTAGAATTTTTTGGATAAAAAGGGATATAGTGTAGTGTAATAAAATTGTTGTATTTTGCATTAGCACTCCATTTAGAGGAGATCTTCAATTGGTTGTGAACTTGACACCAGAAGAAGAGGATGAAATGTACCATATTTGGATGATTGACCGTATGGGCTATCAACAAGGATTAGATAGTCTGGAATATTTGAGTTTTCTTCAGAATCCAAGATCTAATGATAGAGTTCCATGGTCTGCCGCTTTTGTTACTATTGCTGCCTTTAGTGAAGAAGAAATAATTTTTGATCATTTCAAGAAAAATTGCCCGGAGGAGTTGTCCACGTATGTTGAATCAATCGCGTTACCTTTGAATGGGATGTACAATTTATGGGAATGTGATGGTTTTATTTTTTATTTTTAGAATGTTTATCAACACTTTAAAAAACAATAGTCTTGAAAGACTCGGTCCGATCTTGGACACTGTTTGTGTCATTAAAGATCAGACTGTGATAGAACATTTTATCAAAGGTAAATTCTTTAGCTACTAATTTTCCTGGTGTGAGACTGTGAGAGAGCTTATTGCCATTTTAATGGTTCACGTGTTTACAGTGGCTGACGAATGTAACTTGTTAAGTGAAGTAATCAAAAGAAAAGCCATCAGTTCTGATGGGGATAAAGTTATGGATGCTGTAGTCCAATATTTAGATGGGAAAAGTGGATCGAGTTTCCACTATGCGGACAAGCTTTTGTCATACTACATGCTTCGGGAAGACTATCGTAAAATTGGTGAGTTGTGTGAAAGAATGAAGAAAAAAATGCGTACTTGGAGACTAACTCAGGAAGAAGAATTGCATTGGGATCTACGAGTTGCATTAGTGGATTTCAAGTTGCGAAATGCGGCAGATTATTTGTTAAAAGACAGCTGGAAACAAAAACCTGCGATTTCAGGTAAAAATCCCAAATAGTAATACATTGTTATGGCGTATGCGGATATTTTTATTTTCTTCTGTCTTTTTGAATAGAACCCCCAAAAATGGTACCAACAATAAAGCTGAAACCAAATAGAGTTGCTAATAGCCAGGAGCCTATTGTTTCTGAGCCAGAAAGCCGATTGGCTTATTTACTACCAAAACTAAAGGAGCCTCGACATATCCCAGAAGCCTTTGCTAAAATGTTACGCATTCCTTCACTGAGTTTCAATGCCAGTGTTGTTGGACATGATGACACAACTGCTAAAGATCCCGATCAGTCAATAGTAGTTAGAGAAATCGACATGAGTCTATTATTGAAAACACCTGACAAGAATTATGCAAAGCTTAGGCGGAGTAGCATTGCTTCTCGTAAATCTATTATCGGAAGGTAAGTAAATCAAATTTTTTGTTTTGTACGATTTTTTTTTGTGGGATGACTAACGTGAATATTGTATAGGAGTTCGGAGGTATGCAAAACTCCACGACGGGGATCTGTTATGGATAGATCTGTATATTTCACTCCTTCTGCAAATGCAGCAGTAGCACCTGTACTGGAGGGATTTGAAGACAGCTTTGTAAGCTGTGCACCAGGAAGTCCGGGACAAGATTTGAAAATTCAAAGCATTCTCAAGGTAATTCGGATTACAATTACGTATGTTATTTGCACTTAAATAACTTACCAACGTATTCGTTTGCAGAATCCAGCTTCATCCAAGAAAGTTGCTCCTATGAAAAGACTTGAGCTTCGTTTTCTTGACCCTCCACAAGATTCTTCTGGAGAAGCAGAGGAAATTGCTCCTGGAGCAGATACTGCAGCTAAAGATACTGATACAGCTGAACCTAGTTCTTCTGTGAAGGAAAAGGTTGTAGAAATGGAACAAGATGAAAGCGCTGGGGAATCACTGGGCTCTTCAGAACCTTTATTTTCTACCGGTGATGAAGCCCAGGAAACAGAACGAGAAGGGGCGAACAATCAAATGGACACGACTAGTCCGGATAGTGACGACGTATTTCACGATAGTAATGCTAATGTATGTGCAGAAGTATCTGTGGGAACTAGACAGGATGCAGACCAAAGCTTTACTAGTGGAGATATGTTTGAACCAGCGGAAGATCAAATGGAATACCCTCCGAGGAGTCTGAATGAGCATATATTGCGGGAAGATGATGAGGAATTGGATTATGAAGAAAGTTCAGAGTCAGTGATTAAGTATGAAGCTAAAGCTATTGTAACCTTTACAAAAGTTGTGGAAGATACTACTGTTGAGCGGCGTGCTACAAAATCTCCTTCTAAGGTTCCGACTCCTAGTCCGGAAAGACGATCTAGCCCAAGAAGAGCAGCGAGTCGGGAAAAAAGTCCCGCTTTTGGAGCAAGAGTGAGTCCCGAAAAAACTGTCAGTCCTCTTAAAAAAAGGATGAGTCCCGAAAAAACTGTCAGTCCTCTTAAAAAAAGGATGAGTCCTGAAAAAACTGTCAGTCCTCTTAAAAAAAGGATGAGTCCTGAAAAAACTGTCAGTCCTCTTAAAAAAAGGATGAGTCCTGAAAAAACTCCAGTGCAAAAAGATTTATCTCCCAAAGGAACCCAAAAGTCTCATTCTAGCGTAACTCATGTGATGGAGGAGTCTTTAGAAATCTTACAAGTCACTGATACTTTGATATCACAAGTAGAAAATGAATCCACCGATATTCTTCAGTTTCAAAGCACTAGTACTACTAGTACTGTTAAAGTAGAACTAGATGATTCTTGGAATAGAACGGCACCACCAATGGATGATACAGAGGACGACGCGAGCTTTTTGAATCAAGCAGTTTTATTGGATGATTCCAGTGATGTTAAAGAAGAAGTTTCCGAGAATGTAGAGGCTGAAATGAGTTTGATGGCTGATACTAGTGCCAGTTGTTTATTTCCCCATGACGAAGAGAGGAAGGAGGAAAAAAAAGAGAGGGGAAATACTAGGGGACCTAGTGCTAACCGAGAGGTCTTAAAGCCAGAGGAAAAAGTTATCGACCAAGAGGATGAGAAAGAAGATACTGTAACTGTGGATATTAAGACGGGGAAAAAGAAAGAAAGAAAAACGAAAACTGCAACTAGGAGAAAGAAAAGGGTGAAACAAGCCAGTGCAGATGAGAGTGCTAGTGAGTCTGATACTAGTAGTGTGTTGTCAGCGCCTTCAATCGTTCCTAAGAGGGTAACAACTAGGAGTAGATCCAGGAAACTTAGTGCTTCAGAGGATGATGAGGAGCCAAGTCCACCGGGTAGGAGGAGGAGGAGTGAGCGGGGTAAAAGTGAAGAGAGTCAGAGTGAAGATGTTTCTCCGGCTGGTTCTGAGCAGTCTGTAAAGGGAACAAGGAAGAAACCTAGGAAGCCAAGAGGGAAAACCCCGATTTTGGAGACTGTGGATCCGCTACCAGCTTTAGACGAGAATATGGAAATGAGTGAGTGCAATTATTTATTTTCTATAGAACTGAGCAGATTTAAAGGATTTGGGGTTCACACTGAACAAAAGTTACTCGTCTATTGGATAATACAATCAATCTGTGGGTTAGTTATAGATTCAATGAGTGCGAGGGAGGAATTAATATTGAGTTTTTTTTAGAGGAATTGAATTGGTTTGGTTAAATTTTACATTTGACTTTGTGCCAGTTTGAGAAAAATGCTATTGACATTTTGCAATTTTCATTAGTTGAACATTCATAACACCAATATGGAATTTAAACAAACAAAATACTATGAAATATAAATTGGATTGATTGACTGACCGGCATTGGAATTGAGAATGCGCATGAGTCAAGATGGGGTTTTTGTTTGTGCATGCGCAGTCCTGTGGTTAATATTTTGTCTGTGATATTGCGGGATTCAATTCAATCGACTTATATCCATAATTCAAATGTTCAGCTCTGCTGTAAAATGTATTTGCAGTAGTAAATCAAATATTTTTGTAATGCTAACTGATAACTCCTTTGTGACTTGAATATTTTAGGTACTGAAGAAATGCAAAAAACATCTCCCGTCACACGTGCGAGATCTACCCGAGGCCTTTCCGCAGGAACTACACCCAGTCCTCCTCCAAGCACTCAATCTTACGATGATGAGGAAGAGGAAGAAGACACTTCATCTACTTCCAGTGGCCGTCGAAAACCTCGTCATCTGAAGTTGATGAACTACACACCAGAACTTTCCGTTGTTCAAGAAGACTCGGAAAGTACCCCTGCTGCTGCTGTGTCAATGAGACGTAGATCTTTGCGTTCGGCGTCGAGGTCACCTTCTAGACAATTAGTCGCACCTTTGCCATCAACTTCGTCACAGTCATCCCCATTGAAAAGACGAGGCTCGGAAAATGAGGAGGAGACTGGTGCTAAAACTAAAGGGAGGAAACGAGTTCGTCGGGTCCTGTCTAGAGCTGGGAGTAAGGACAAAGACTCCGACGAAGAAGAGCCTGCTGAGGAACAGAAAAAAAGTAAACCGAAAAAAAGGCTGAAGAAAAATGTGACTGCGAAGAAGGAAGCTGAAGAAGGGGATGGAAATGATTCGGATGGGTCCACTGTTTCTAATGTTAGTAGTATGACTAGTAGCCGAAGTGGCAGAAGTCGAACTAATTCCAAAAATATCCCTAGAAAAGGTCGAATGGCTACTCGAAGTACTCCCAATCCTGAATGAAGAACTTTGAATAATTTTTGATAATAGTATAATTAAGTATCGCAGTTTGCGGTGTGATCAAATGTTGACAAGAGAAGAAGTAAGTTAGCTTTATTGTGTTCGTGCAAGGTAATGTAACCCATTTGTTCAAGACTGCAACTTTGGTTAAAAGTAACTTTTGTGATACGTAATACCCTATGAAAACGTCCCAAAATCAATGTGGAATTGTGGGGTCGTTTGTTAAAAACAATACAGTGTTAGGAATTTTCAGTCTTTGGAGTTCGTTTTTGAAAATTTGTTGTATTTATAATTATAATGATAAAATGCAGACGGAAAATTTTGTCGTGTTTTACAAGATTGGATGAGTTGAGTAAGACATTGGTATTTTTGTTGTGTATTTAATTATTCTTCGCACACTTAGAATACAAGTTTTGTATTTTTAAGTTAATCAAACTGATAAAACATCACATGATTAGTTAGTAAGTCAAATAAATATTGATGATAAAGTGATCCCAAATCCCAAAGGAGTTTTCATTTTTTGAGTAATTAGTTTTCATTTATTCATGCAACATTCATACAAAAATGGACGGATTCTCAAGAGTATAAAACTGAAGTTAATATTTATAAATACGAAATTCATGTGTAACAATTAAAACAGCCAAGCTATGCAATATTTGAAAAAATCGGCGATTTATCATTAATTTCGTTTTCCACCTTTAGGGCCAGATCCATATTTTGAGGACCCGCCTCGACTCGCCTCTTCAATGCTATCCGGATCTCTAGATGTAGATGCCCCAGTTCTATAAAATGCATAACATGAATTTATTGCAATGCACTTCAGTTTTTTTTTAAGTTCTATCATGCTTACGGAGAAGTGAGTTGAGATCCCGGGGAAGAAGAGCCAATATCAGTTCTAGGGGTATGTTGAGTTTGTAAGGTGCTGTTTGAGGACACTTCAAGTAGTCTCTGAAGACTAGATGTGTCAATTTGTTGGCGTAATCTGAAAATATTACAATTAAAGTCATAGTTTGTGCACTGTCATTCTGGGGGTTAAAAGTGTGTTTAGAATACTAACTCGTTAAATTCCCGACTAGCAGCATCACAATCCGCCTCTTTTTCTCTCAATTTTTGTTGAGTTTGTTCCAACTCCGAGGTAAGTCTAGTAGACCTCAGTCTACAATCGCTCAATGACTTTTGCAATTCTTGTCTGTACAATAATAATTGTGGTTTTGTGGTCTAGTTAGTTAGTTCGGAAAACTTTTAATAAAAAAAAGAATTAAACTCACATTCTATTCCGAAGCGTTTTTATTTCTTCTCTCAATTCATTAGACTGGCATTTAAGCTCCGTTTCGCTTTTTTCAGTGTCTGCCTGTTTTTGACGAGATTCCCTGAGCAGTGCTTCAAGTTTTGCGCACTTGTCTTCCATCGCTTTTAGTTCCTCCATCATCAAGCTGATGTGGACTTCATTTTCTTTTTTTATTGCTAGGAGCTGTAAATTAAATATAATTTTTCGGGATATTTAGAACTTCAAGTGACATAATTATTAATAAATTTTTTAAATCCATACATTACCTTGGCATTCTCACTCTCCAGCTCAGATACACGTTCCCTCAATATCAACACTTCAGATTGATCGCGAGTCATCAAATTTTGAATAGTTTCCACTTCAGCACGCAAATTGTGTTCACTTGTAGTTGCAGATTGGAGCTTATTTTCCAAAGTAGCTATAGTGTCTGTCAGAGTGCCAATTTCTGAAAATATTTGACAAAATGTTAGTAAGATACTCATACGCCGTGCTTTTATTATTTCACTTACAATGATGACAGACCAGCTTCAAAAGCAGCAAGAGAAATTAAAGTTAAAGTTAGTAGTTTGTTAGTAGAGGGAGTATAAAGCCATTAGTCTAGTCTCTTGCAAAAAATATTATTAAGCTACAGTGAAATTTAAGTAATGGGAAAGAAGGCTGAAGAAAAGTTGTTGAAATCATAAATAGAAAACCTGGCCCTGGATCTTTTCAGAAACAATTTATTATTTCTTACCACGCTCATATGCGTCCACCGTACGATTGCGATCTTGTACTTCAGTTGACAAACTTAGATTTCTAATAGACACACCTTGGACTTCGGTTCTGGAGGAATCAACATGACGCTCTAACGCTGCATTTGTGCTCATCAAAAGATCACGCTCTGCAGTTAGTTGTCTAAATTCTTGCATCAGTTCTTCTAATTCTTTCTCCTGCAAAAATGAGCATACAAATAAATTAGGGATGAAACATTCTACATAACAAATTGAGTATGCAATTTTCTATAGAAAAAACTTTTTTTAAGTAAATAGTTGCTTGCTTAGATTTAAGAAAAGCAAAATGTCATATCTTAGATTCTAAAGCATATAAGAATTGAAATATTCCATCTCATTTAGATTCATAAGCAGGCAGTAATTCCATGATTTTGATTCAAATCTATGAAAAGAAAAAAATACAATATACCTTAAGTGCCAACAATTCTTCATAAGCTTTAACTTCTTCCAAATAGCGAGTAGCAGTTTCTCTCAGATTTTCCCTATCCCTATTGGCTTCAGTCAACTCACTATTCAATGTTAACAAATCCGCATCCCTTTGTGCAAGAGCCATGTTGAGTCTGCGCACTTCATCCATTGTTTCATTCCGTTGCGCATGAACTGTTTCCAACTCCCGCCGAATTGAACTCAATTGATTTCTTAGCTGGTTCGATTCGGATTCACTTGTTTGCAACAGTTGTGCAGCATGTCTAAATGTGACATTTGGACAATACAAAAGCTACAGTTACACCAATGAGTCCAAAATTCTCTTAATATTCGTATACATAAAACTTACAAACTGTTAAGTTCAGCACTTCGACGAAGCCGTTCCATTTCTGCATGTTGATCCACACGGAAATTCTGCAACTCATCCAATTTCTCCTGCAATGACCGTATGGTCCCTTCCCTTCGTTCCAAATCTTCCCTCAAAGCTAGCCTTTCAGCATGCGCATTTTGCAAACTATCTCGTGCTTCGTCTAATTTTGTTTCTAAGGCCAATCGCTCTTCAGCAGCTTTACGTAATTTGGCATGCAAGTCCGTAATCGCCTCTCGTGTGCCATATGAACTTTGGCGAGACTGAATTCGTCCCAGCATTGACTCTGTTTGGTCCAACGCCGTTCTAAATATTTTTGAAGCATCTAAATACAATAACCTCATCTTCACAAGATGCTTAATACTAATGAGAAATACCTACAAAGAATATATTGACTCAAACTACGACTGGTTTTTAAACCGTCTCCGTCTCCTTAATTAACCGTTGGTGACAATGAGTGAGATTTTACGAATTCCGAAACAAAACTAACAATACACATACCTAGATTGTTGAGCCTCTCGTCGTGCATGTGTAGTAGAAATTTCCGCATCCTTCAATTTGCGACGTAAAGTTCGAATTTCATCCTCCAGTTTGGCTACATTGGAAGCACTGATTCTACTTACTCCACTAGAAGCAGTAGTTTTCGCTCTAGAAAGTTCCGATTGAAGTTCTCGAATTCGGGAATCCCGTCGACGTAATTGCTCCCTTAAGTCATTCCTTTCTCGTTCTATTGCTCGTTCCCTTTCTCTGGCACTAGAACTTGGGGTAGGCTCTAATGATCGTTCCCTTCGGTCCTCGAAGGACAATCCTCTGGTGGACGCAGATAAAGAAGAAGGCATAGCTCTGATTTGATCTGAGCGTGAGCTATAATTTCCTTGGAGTCTGTTGAGCGAATCTCTGCGAAGTTTTTTAAAGAAAATAGATGAATATAAAACAGCAAATTATTTTAAACTAGGAGAGAGGAATTATTACAAAACTTTATTTTTAGATGACTGACAGCCTGCCCTATAACTAACTAAAATAGCCGTTATAAAAGTTCAAGTAAAATTTTGTCAGCAAAAACCGTCCGAAATGGCGTCTGAAATTGTGTTTCCAATTTTACAGTCATTTAATCTTTTTTACAATGTGTCGCCATTGTCCCCCTAATTGTTGCAAAAAATGAAAATTACCTGCATTTCTCATATTCTGACTTATAATCCCTTTCCCGTCTTCTCGCTTCTGCCAATTGATCCTGAAGGTGAGTAATCTGGCGATTGAAGTCCCTCCTTAAAGCCTCCATTTCACTCCGATCGAAACTACTACTGGTAGCAACAGCACCATCTGCCGTGCTAATGTAGGAAGTACTTCTACTAACCGGTCCACTCTTGGTACCAAACTCGTCATTTCTATCTGTCCCCATCTCCTTTCGGCTTCTAGCCCCAGAATATCCCGTGCTTTGTCCCCCTGTAGTCCTTCCTCCCGAGTATGGATTATCTCTTCCAGTGAGTCTTTCATTACTTTCACTCCTTCCCACAAGTCTTCTGGAGGATCGACTAGCAGGCGAAGAAGAAATGGGTCGACCAGTAGTCGATTTGCTTTTGGAACTGGCAGCAGCTTGTTGCGTCGGTGTAAATAGTTTTTTCTTTGGGTCTGGTTTATCATTACTAATATGTACAGGATTCCCAGAAGGGGAGGATTTCAAATATGCTTTTGCCGACTCCCGTGTGAAATCCATACTTTCCCATGTGTCACAAGGAGCAGAAATCAATTGACCTTTTTTATCCAATACAGGGGTTTGAACAACAGTAGAGCAATCGGGTCCTTTAGGAGATATTTCAATTTCCTTGCGAGCAGTTTTTCTGAACTTTTTTGTGTTTTCATCAAATTTGGTCCCATCTTGGAACTGCAATCGTCTGCCTATAGAAGTACTACTAGTAGGGGTGACGACTGACAGGTCGGGATCGTTTTCTGCGTCACTGGCATATTTTTTCGGTTCCTCTTGTGCATTACCGGCATATTTTTCAGGTTCTTCTTCTGAATCACTGGGTGCAATAGTCTCACTGCGGGCCGATTGGGGTTCAGATTTTTTACTTTTGCCAACACCTCTAGCTTCACTTTTTGACACATGGGAAGACTCAGATTCCTTGCTTACGTTTTTAAATTCTTTCTTCGTTGCACTTTTTGCAGAGTCTGCTTTTATACCGGAATTTTTTCCATTTTTACGTTTTTTGGCCTCAGATGAAGTTGCGCTTTTAGCTGAATGGTTGGACATGGATTTTTCAGACTCCGTTTCCGATTCAGACCCTGTATCACTAGCTTGAGTAACAGTTTCATCTTCACTGCCTTCTTCTGAATTTGTGGTTGCAATCGCATCATCTCGTTTTCCCCGGGCAGTAGTAGTAGTTGAAGTCTCATCTTCAGATTCAGAATCTTCACTTTCCTCCTCTGTTTTATTTTTCATTTGAGCTTTACTGTGTGGTGAATCTTTTCTTGCTTTTCGATCACTTTGACTTGCATTATCTTTTTTACTTTCCTTGGAAGACATATTTCGCATACTACTTGGACTAGTAGTGGCAGATTTCTTCCTCTCTTTACTTTTATTTGCAATAATTGCGGTACTACTGTCACGTTCACTCAGCTTTTCACGACTCCTTTTACTCAGGTTTTTGTCGCTTTTTCGAGCACTTTTATCTTCCAAACTTTTCCTTTTTTTTTCTGATTTCTTCAATTGCCTTTCACTGTCATCGTCATTTTGAGCAGACTTTTGCCTGCCACTACTTTTCCTGCTAGCACCATCTGCTGCAATTTTTCTAGCACTACTACGCCTGTCCACACTTTCTTCGGAATCCAAGTGCTCAGGAAGAACAAAACTATTATTTTCTTTCCCTTTGTTTCGATTCACAACGAGTAATCTCTCCCCTTCGTCCGAAATGAATATCTCTTCGGGCTCCAAAGTAGAATTCATTCTTCTTGCCGACTCTTGTTCTTTTCTTCCTACTTCTTCACTCTCATCTCCAGAAATCTCGGCTTCACTTCCACTGATTTCTAATGTATGTGTTCTATTATCATCTTCGGATTCACTTTCTGGGTCTGGTTTTTTTCTCCCCGAGGACTTTTGATTTCTTCGTTCTGAGGCTTTCTTAGATTCGACCGACCCTTGGTTGGTAGCAGTGGAAGAATTAGAATCTTTACGGGGAGGACTTCTACTTTTTCTGCTTGGAGGTCTTTTGGACTGGTCATACTTACCATTACGTAACTTTTGGGGGGAATCAATTTTTGTAGCGTTTTGCAGTGAATCTCCTCCAAGGCTCTCTTGAGAAACGGTTTGAAAACTGGAGGACAAGTCTGTACTTGATTTTTTTTTCTTCCTAGAAGACTCTTTATTTTTTGCTCCTGAGGATGGGGATCGACCTCCAGATCTAGAGCGAATCGAACCTTGAGATGTTTCAGGTTTAACCGGCTTTTCTGATTTCCAAGAGTCTATTCCTTCATCATCTCTATCAGAATGTTTAGTTTGTTTCTCAGAAGTCCTTGATCGATCTTTTTCCCTGGAAATATTTTTATTAGCTGCACTAGAGGAAGACAATGCTCCACGGGAGCTATACCCTTGATCATCTTCAGCATACTGCTTGTATTTAGCATGACTTTCGCTAGTGTCTGGTCGATGACTTCCTGGTAAAGTAACATCAACTAGACTGTCAAGGACAGATTTTGCTCCAATTCCATTTGCAAAATCTCGCTTGAATACTTTTTGAGCAGATTTATTTTGATCTGGTTGGAATTTTAGCTCTTTTAGTAAGCGTTCTAGCTCTTCGACGGAGAAAGGTTTTTCGTTCGCTTTTGATTCCTTTTCCAACATTGACTTCAATTTGGCTTTTTCTTGGCAGCATTTTGAAAGTCGGGATTCCAGTTCATCCAATTTTACTTTTAGGCTCGCATTGTCTTCAGTAGGGAATAGTAGTTCCGGTTCTCGTTCCAGTAGTGATGTGATGAATTCTTTCTCTGCGGCAGATTTCAGGTCGATTTTGCCGGCCATAAATTGGTTGTGTTCATTTACTGTAGGAATAAAATTATGAAGCTCTAAAAGTTGCTGAAACTAAGTGAAGATGCCACTATGCTACTGATATGAGCGCGTGTAATTCAACTTCGTATATGAGGATTTAGCATAGCATGACAATGACGAGTGAGCAAGCTAAGTTTTGTAGCTTGGGAAAAAGCAAATGGGATGAACAAAAAATTACAGCAAACAAGGCAAACAAGAATACTTACAAATATTGGTTTTTAGACGCTCCTCTAGAATTTGATTTCGCCTCTGCAAAACTTCCAGTTGCATTTCCGAAGCCTTGAGATCCATAATGCGATTCTTTACATCAGACGGGATATAAGAGCCATCTTTTTTTAAATGTGCTTTAGAGGATGGAGCCTCTGGCAAAACTCTGACTTTAGCCCGAAGTTTTTCAATTTCTTCATCCCTGTTATCCACTTTAGTTTTGAAAGAAGTCAAAGTCTTGAGCAAATCCTCTTCATTGTTTTTCAATGTTTTCACTTGTACTTGCAATGCTTCCATTCGACTGTCTGCCAACTTTATAAATAAATAAATTCTAAAAATTTTGAAAAAAAAACGCTTTAATAATCATTTTCAGGGCTGCATGATCATTAGATCTCACCTTCATGTATTCCAAAGCTTTGGCATCCCGATTTTTATCACTTTCAGGTCCAAAATTCGCAGCAGTAATCTTGGGAATGTTTTTTTGGCACTTGTCTCGTTTTGTTTCATGATGATGGTGGTGGTGATTTTTTTTGCACGGATCTCCAGTTTTTCTCTTGTCTGATAATTTTAAACGGAAATTCGTTAGTTAATGGCCTAAATTAATATGGAACAATGTCAAGTTATCCTTACGCTTTTTATGATGTTCATGGTCTCCATCTTTACCCACGGTCTGTTCTCCAGGATAGCAGCAAGTGCACGGTGTGGGATAAAGATACAAGCAATCCATAGTTTTTTCTTGAATTTCGATGATTTTTTTCGTTTTTGATAAAGCTTCTTCTTCCAACTTTTTCACTTTATCCACCAATTTATTTGATAGCAGTCTCAGTTCTTTGTTTTCGGAGTTCAACTCACGCAGTGAAGATTGGGACTCTGCGCATAACACACATTTGTTTACTTCTTATCTCATTAATCATGGTTGCCATATTTACTGTGTACTGTGTACTGCGCGCCCTATACTATGCGCGCATTCTTCTGAAATTTTAATTTTCATTGGCTAGCGGTACTGCACAAATTACATCACATCTAGTTTAGTTAGAAAAATTCCAGTCACCAAACGGCACAATAAAAAACTTACTTCTTAGAGCTTCCTCACGGCTTTCTTGAGTTCGTAAAATTTCCATGCGAAGTACGCTGTTTTCTTTGATGAGCTTGACATTTTCTTCTTTGAATGGTGCCACCCCATCCTCGAGCTCTTCTGAAATCTGTCATCATGAGAGAAATACACATCATTTCAACTATACAGCATATGCATATCACACGAACAATAAAAGAAATCCGTGATGTCCCCTTTGAAAAAAAAAATTCATTCCGATCTGGATCACAGAACTGAAACTGTCCTTGTCACGGAAAGTGAACAAAGGCGATAATTTAGAGGATGCCACACGCAGTTTTATAGTCTTATTTGTTTGGATTTGGAAATGGAAGCCTATGTATAATAATGGGAATGAGTCCGATTAGTGGTTGTGATTGTAATTATGCATAAATCGTTCCATGCAAAATAATACTGGAGCATCATTAATCATGTAATTGTCACGTATTAAATACGTAGTTGGAGCTAACAGTATAGAAACAGTAGCAATAATGAATTGTTGCAGACCGATTATGAGAAATCATTTTTTAATTCTTCTGATGCAGCAAAGAAAATTTTGAAATACAAATTTTTAGTTTGTTTAAGGTAAGACAATCTGCATGTTTCCAAACAAACTCCTATATAACTAGCTAGGTCTAACGTTTCGAATGAAATGGAGCGTTTGCACACATTTGACGCATACAATACGCAAATGAGTTTTACTAAAAATATGCTTATCAGAGGAAATTTTCAAATGACTGAAATTCATCGCAATGCAATCAACAATGCGACAAAAGCAAGATTGCAAGAGTACTTTTTTAGCTATTCACAGTTAAAACTCTAGTCAAGCATAACACAGCACAAAGTTTGTCTGTGATTTGCTAAACTACTGAAACTTCTTTAATTTTAAAACAACAGAATAGTTGCATGAATCAATTATAAATCTACAACTCTCGTTATCTTTTCATATTTATTATTAAATATTTCAGTCCGAATTTGGGTTTCAAAAACTGATTTCAATTTCAGTTCGTTTTGTACACCCGCCGACTGGCCGACTCCATTGCCGTTACCATGATATGAAAAGCTTGCACGACATTTCCCGAAAACATTGCTCAGTGCGAAAGAATAAACTTACAACTTGCAACGCTTGAACGTGAACGACAGGCAAATTGTTTTATATGACTTCATGCATGTAGTAAATTAATTTAATACAAAAATACAATTATTTTTTAATTAATTCCAATGTCGAACGTATTTTTAAAAAGTGAGTGAGTTCAGCAAAGTGAAATTGTGAAAAAACTTTAACATCTTGCATTGAGGCTAGTAAAAACTAAAAACTCCGCCGAAAACCGAAACTTAAGTATTCGAGGTACACATTTAAAAAAATATATTTCAGCAGCTTAAGTGTGCCTTTTGGTGATGATTTAGATAATGGATCGTGTGCCTGCGCCATCCGGTTCATCGAAATCAAAAGTGGAGGAAGATATTCCGGATTTGAGCAAACTATCTTTGAAAGGCAGCAATGAAAATAACAACAACTATCTAACATCTCAACCCCCGACCGTCGCCGTCAAACCTGGCGTAGATTCATTGAAATCAGATTCCGAATCCCTGATACCTAACGGCTACGTCCATGACTATACACACTATCAAAATCGTTTTGCATCCGCCGAAGACAAGCAAAAGTACATGTCCAAACTGAACAGTCAGGCTTCAAATGGGGCACCTGAAACAAAAGCGCTGCATATTCCCGAACTGCCGGATTATTTACTCCGAGATGAATGCTTTTTTTTCTCTTGGCTAATGGAGCTAGAGGGGAACTATTACTTGAACTTCCGAAAAGACACTTTGCAAGAAATTGTGACAGCAAATGAAATAGAAGTTGTTGAACAGCATGGTCGGGATTTGTCATTTGTGCCTCTTCCACTTGAACAAGGCAACCAGAAAGAATCTGATGCTTATGACTTGGAAAAATATCGGTCTATAATCCACAGCCAGAGTTTCAATTTCACAATAATTAAAGCATTTACTCATTATGCAGCCGAAAATCTAGACAGATTCGAAGAGATTGTCCACGTTCTGGATGTTTTTTTGGCATATTGCTTAGAAAATGATATTGTGCTCAAGGATTATCTTTACGCAGCCTCTCATATGATCAATGGATTGAAAGTGCTATCACAACTTTTCGGAAAAAGGAAACCGAAGATTCAACAATTGTCGGCTAGGAATCTCGATTCCAGTGTCAATATTACAAACAACTCTTTGGCAATGGGTTTTGTGTACTTTACTAAAGCGTGTTTTGTCTCTCTCTTATATTCATGTCGGGATCCATTGGCATTGCATATTCAATACTTATTGAAGGTATTATTTATTTATTTATTTATTTGTTGCTTAGCTTTAGTTAATGACTGATTATTTGGTGTAGGCAATTAGCTTGAGTCCCGAAGAACCTGAATGGCATGGAATTCTGTATCAAAGATTGCGATATGTTCGTCGATCCGAAACGAATTCGAACAGTCTTAGTCCCAATGTAGATGAACGAACGGCAGCTTGGAATGCTTATAATCTTTCTATGAAATCGGGCAAGAAAACGGAGTCTTCCAAAGCTCATTATATGCAATGCATTTGTGAGTACGCCAAGTCGTCTAAGAGCTATGCAGAGCCCTTATATTTTGGATGCGAAATATTTTATGGAAAGGAGGCGGCTTTCGAATTCGTTTTGCTAGAATCAAAGTAAAGAAATATAACTTTAAGCAGATTATGTGTAAGTTAAGTCAAATGAGTGTTACTAACTATCAATCCATACCATTACAAACTAGGCGGATCATTGAAACGGAATTCGAAAATTTACATGCTAGCCCTCTTATTCAATACGGAGACATTTTGTCTTCTCAATTACCTAAACAATATAGAATGATGAATTTAGCTGAGAAATGCTATCTAAGGGCCGTTGAGCTCACCGAATTGAAAAAGGGTCATAGCAAAGCCCATCACAGGATTGGCTTATTTTATCTGAAGTTTGGAGCGGAGGTAATGTTTTTTAGAATAATACTTTTTAGTACCCTTCCCCGCTATAAGGCTGATTAATCAATTGTTTCTTTTCATTGTTTATTTAGAAGCGGAGTACAGCCTTGAAATATTTCGAAGACGCAGTGAACCGAAATCCTTTGAATTTCCCTGCTGTGGCTTGCCTTCTCAAAACGTACATTGCTATGTGGGCTCCTGCTAATGATTACAGCGCAAAATTCTTGAAAGTGTATAAAAGCGTTTTAAAAAGTGCTCTTACAGGTGAAAATCACTATGAACTTTTGGTTTGTGGTGGCTTATACAATTTCAGTATTGGATGTTACAAAGAAGGAATTGCCAAATGGGTTGAGGCTATGGAAATGAATGACAAAAGTGTTCCAAACTATGTAAGTTTTAGAGTAGTCTTTTTGCCTTCTTGTTTTCCAATCTCGCGATTTTTAAATCATTCTTTTCAATCATGTTTCAGTTAAAATATGAGGGATCCAAATTTTTTTATGGACCAAACGTTCAAAATTGGCCTAGGATCAAGAATGAACTAGAGAATTTTGACGCACCAGATTTCTGGTCTCAATCAAAGCGTGATAAATTAGGAAAGCTATGGAGAGATGTTTGCAACTTTGAAGTTCGAGAGACCGGCCCTCGGTTCAGATATTTTAACAATGTGAGAAACATTCCAGAAAACAACTTAGGCTCAAATTCGTCAAATTGGCGGACAAATCCAAACCCACCAGAACCAGTGGAAGCATATCGCCCTGTGAGGCGAAATTCGACTTCCAGAAATCATATTTCTAGATGCAAGATTGACTATGCGGAACATTCAGATTCCTGTACTCAAAGGAACTGGCGTTAAGTTGTTTTATTTATTTTATACCCGTGATTTTTAATACTTTATAAACTAACTTTTAGCTAGATAGTAGTTAGTTGGCTTGCTAGGCGAATTTTTTAGACAGCAGAGTAAAACAGATCGTCTGCATTTTCTCTTATAGTGAATTACATTTTGTATGCAAGATTATTATGTGACAACTTGCGTACTTTTGCTGGTATTTAATTGTTGACCAGTTAGTATACATAACCTTCATACGGAAATACAATGTATTTTGTGAATGAGCTATGAAAAAAACTTAAATAAAAATGACTGCAAGCAATTATTGTAAAAAAATGTTCGTGGTACCTTAGATTGCTTTGAAACCCAAAAACTCAGCTCTGGAAGCTTTCTTTGATTATAGTAACTGAAATATTAAATACACGTACAAGGTACAAGTAATAATCATTACTTTAACACTTGATTCTAACTTGTAATCCAATGAATTCGGGAAGTTTGAAAAACAGCACCATTCTACCATTCGGACCCAATGGTCTGATTGTGAGAAAAATACGCACCCAACTAACTTTTAGCCACCTGGATTGGATGGATTAAGCATTTGAGAAAACGCGTGCTCCCCGTAATGATTACTTTTTGCGTACGTATAAGTGGTATACGTATCCATGTTGGAAAACTGTGTCAAACGATGAAGTCGCACGCATACACGTGCCTCATGCATAAAAGCACAATTCAAAAGCTCTTATTGGCATAAATACTACTACCATCTGACTATACTACAAAAGCATTGCGTTGGTTGGTTTTAGAGACGGGAAAATTACCTGTGCGTACTTTCTTCGCGCACTTTAATATGCCCGCTGGCTGACTAACTAAAACTAACTTGCAAACTTTTCAAGTCTATCCCACATTTTTCTTACACCCATTTTCTTTTTAAGCATACCACCATATTCATTCGGTAGCTAACGGTGTATTGATTGATGGTACAGACTTTGGCCTATATTCTGAACTACGCAGAGATATTTTTTGAATGGTGAATATAGTGAATAATAAATAGATTTGATGTTTAGCTGTTACACAATTTCAAATTGCATATCATATTTGGAACTCAACCTACTCTCGAATGTACACGAATAGCGTGCTTCAAAAGTATGGAGAAACAAGAATATTATTGCTCTTTTCTCTTGTTACGAAATCAGGCAGTAGTAATTTCACGATCGCATGCCCTGCATACGGATGGAATTGTAACCAAATGCAATGAAAGTATTCCCGAGTATCCCGAGTTAGAGTAACAACCATTGTGCAATATGGTGATGGGGCCAATATGAATACGGAACAAGTATAATAACAATCCGAAAATCTACCTTTAAAAAATTATTTGAGGGATTTGGTGTCAGGTGCGAAAATTTCATGAGGCGGTAGGCACAATACAATTTACGGAATTCAGAAATCAAGAGAATATAAATAGTAAAATATTCACCTGTTTGAAGTAACATAACTGCTGTAGGGTTTTTTCCAAACTTTTGCTCGTGCTCTTTAAATCTCGAAACAGGATTTCCACCAATGCCAGGGATTCTATTCCAAAACTATCGTAGTAGCCACTATCATCCAATTGTCTACGGAGTTTTCCGTACCGGTTTTCTACAAGGAGACCACTCATTTTGTTTCCGTTCCGGATGTACCACCAGTTACTAGAAGTCACTATTATTTCACAATATAACCTGGAGTGCAGTAGGTCACCTATGCTCTACACTACCTAAGTAGTTTTCTTGTCACCAAATAAAATATTACAATCAGTCACAAACTATACAGTAGACATCAACAATACGCTAATAATACTTAGTTAGTTAGCACATGTACACAAGAACTAGCAAATAAAAATACAACAGGAATTGATAGATTTTTGTTGTATAGTAAATTTGCTATCGAATTCCCAACTGCCAAAACAGGTGATGTGGTCTATTTGTTTGCATAAGTTTTGATGCCTAGATGCAAAAGCCGGATACTCACTACTCACTACTATTGGATTCCCGCTTGCGCCGTATTCATACAGTTTTTGAACTGGCAGGTTAAAATACCTTTAGGTTGTTGTGTTGTACCTGTGTACCTTAAGTTTGGGTTTGTTTGTTTTCGTTTCTTGTCTGTATATCGTCGTGTACGTTTTTCAGGTAGTGAAAGGTTATGTAAGCCAAGCCTAAGGCTAGATGGTAAGAAGGCATATAGAGTGTAATTTGTCATATTATTTTCAAGCTTAAAATTGAAAAACAATTTTGTACAAATATTTCAATAGGAATATGCAATTATAAAAAAGATTTCCGTCTATAAATATTTCACGCCAAATAAACTTGGACCATATATTTTTTGGGCTTTAGGACAATAAATGACACTCCTTTTATAAGATGCTAAGTAGATGTCATATATTTGGTACCATCCTGGCCGAACTCCTTTATTCACAACCGTGTGAGAATGTATTTAGTCATATGGAAATGGGGTGGTTAGGCTAGATAGGTCTAAAGAGTGAAAAGGGTGCTTTCAGCTTTTATATTAGCTTGCAATAGTTTGATATGCCTTCTCTGAGATAAGAATCGTGCAGATATAGTTAATGATATCAATAAACCGACTAACGTTTCTAATAATAGTCAGTAGTGTGGATGAGTATTACCATTCCGGGTAAAATACTTTTCTCACTGTAGTACAATGGGAGCTCCAGGTGATTCCCAAATTAACACGCAAGGTCTCAAAGAATCTGCATAGAGTCAGTTAGCTTGACATGGATTAGTCATTTGTTAGAGGAATTCTTCATCCTGTGATGGTTGATAGGTAGACAGATAGCCGATGAAAGCCTATCTACATGAAACGGAGTTGCAAATAGATATGATCTATTGCAAATAGTGTATGAGAATGACAACACATGTCGAAGTCTATCAATTTCTTTTATTTTTGACACTTTGCTATAAGGCGATGAATGCAAAGTAGTCCCTTCTGTTGCACCAATTTTATCATAGCAAAAATAACTAGGCTTTGACAAGTTGACAAGGCTAGCACGGTCGGATAGAACTTTCATAAAAATTAAACTTATCGGAGCTTGCTCTAGATTGCTTGACGAATAGAAATAAACAGCTTTGATATTCGAGTATTTATCCTAAGTCATGTAGATGAGAAATTCTATTTCAATTAAAAAAACATTTTCACGTCATCGCACTCATTTAAAATCAACGTTGGGTGCGGTGCAAAATACATTGCCTTAGGATATTATACGTCAGCAAATGAAAAATAGCATCCAGTTCATACACTCAAAAATCTTCCTAGTCGGAAAATAATGTCGTTCTGATAAAAAAGTTAATGTAGGAAACTAAAACAACAGTAAATTCCTATTATTGCAACAGAAAACGAATGAATAATTAATTGTCTGTGTCTGTCCAGGGTTGGATCAGAGATATATACAAAAGCTAAAAGTATCAAGCTGTGCAAACGGACTTTGACTTATAGTTCAATCATTAGTTTTGTAATCAAGATTGTGCATGTTTTGTTTCCTACAACATGCCTGGCACGTCCTCTTCTTGGTTTCCAGATTTTTCAAAGAACATGAAATCCTGGAATGCAAATAAAACAAATGAATCACAACGAAAACTAACTTATACTGCTCCTACAACACATACCTCACATTATACTGCACAAAAAACGCTAGTGAAAATCTTACAATAAGAAAAGAAGCACCCAGCATGACAGCCTTCATTTTCACATCTAGATCCATTGGGAAGCTAATTCCAAAATTGTCAGCGTCAGTGAATGCCTCTCGTAGAAGGCCGCTCCATTGTTTTGAAATTTTACCCACTTGGGATGATCCATCTAAAGATAAAACCTATAGCAAACAAATTAATCAATAATTTCTTCTCTCTCCGCTATCCAATATATTAACATGATTGGTCAATTTTGTACAAAACACACCTGAAATTCTACGCTTCCGCAAATAGAGAAAGTACAAAATGGTCCTTCAATCCGTAAAACTGGATTTCCGCTGGCATCCAAGATAGAAAATTTTGGTGTACAAAGGCTCCACTCTTGTTCCACTTTTCCACACAATTCCCCTGTTCCAGTATATACCTCGATGGACTGAAATTATATAGTAAATCAATACATTTTTAATCCTTGATCAATAATTATTCATTGCGCAGTTTATAAAGTAGCAATTAAAATATCTACCTTCAAACAACATGGAAAACAACAACTGTCGCATCCTAATGGGGACGTCAAATGAATCACTTCTCGGTCACTCAGATCTTTAATTTTGATGTCGAATGGTCGATGTCGACCACAACAATTCCTAGTGCAACAATCTGTGGCTTCTTTAGCAGAGTACAAATGATTGCCTTGAGAGTCTTTGACTTTGTATTTGTTCTTTGTTTCGCATCCCAGTAGTGCTGCAAATAAAAATGTATTTTATTATGACCGTTTAATACAGTTCAACGACGATTGCACAAATATGAGTTGGCGTCCTTTGCCTGACGGTTGACAAAAGTTAGGCGCATGCGTATGAGTTTGCAATTTATCTCAAACAATGGATTTGCACAATGATTGTCCTCTCACACGACTAATCGCTCTTTTTGCATTTAAACCAACTTTAGTTAAAAAATTACCTTCAAGAACTTCGACTTTCTGCTTGATGAAAAGCTTGTCAAGTCTAGCTAGACTTTCTAGTCCTTGTGGTACATTCAATGGGATAGTTTGTCCAGCACCAATGTTGTAACCTTCAAATCAAAGTTTCCGTTCATTATTGTGTTTCAACTTCAGTGAGTCGAGTGAGTGTCGTTAGTTTGATGCTTGACATTAGTTAGTTTTGTACGGACATGGATTATTAGGTTTTAGTTCCACTCAATATTTTAGTTAGTAGAGCTCAAGAAATTGAAAAGGCAAACAAGTAGCATTAAAATATTTCAAGAACCACAATCTTTGTTAATTTACAATTTTCTAAGCAGTAAAGTGTCCACAGTTCTTTAATAATTTTGCAGAATTCTTCAATTGAATTTCAAGGGTTACAATAATCGTTTTAGGAGCCCCACCCAATCAATCATGCACACCTCATGTACTAAAACACAGACCTGGAGAAGGTTGTGACATCATAGGCTGCATTTGATAGGCCTGACCGTGAGATTGATTTTGAGGCTGTCCTCCGTGGTAAAAATTGCCCACAGAAGGGTAATATGGCTGTTGTGGGGCAGGATAAAATGATGAAGGAGGTGGGCCTGATGCGAATCGAAAGTTGAAGCATTTTTACACACAATGCAATCAGACTGCTAAAAGCTTAATAGAAGATGAACAATTTTTTTCGATACACAAGATTACGAATAGAAAAAAATGAAAAGCAAACGAAAATCAAACAATGTATTGACTTTGGTGACAATAAAAATAGTGTACTGTGCAATACTACACAAATTATATATAATCATATCAAGATTACAATAAGAAAGCAAAATTTACAAAGATTTCTTTGATTTCTTGAAGCTCATAAAAACAAGTAACTACGAATTTTACCTGGTCCAGGACCATAACCAGGCTGATGCGTTACCGGCATATTGTTCGAAACAGGAACTGGAACTGGAGGGTAAGCATATCCAGGTGGAGGCTGCTGTGGAGCCGGATAACCGGTCATTGGCATTGGCATTCCTCCTCCTGGTGGATAGGGCGGTGGATAACCTGAATTGTCACAAATCGTGTTAGTACTTTGTTACTTTTCCATTATTCTTAAAAAAATTAGTAAAAATTTACTGGATAACTAACCCTGTCCTTTCTGCTGATTATACGGATCCATCTAGACAGACTTCTAACTATTTATTAACAATCTTCCCCAATAAATAACACACTTTCCTATTGTTTTATCAATAAATTGACCTGTTGCACTCTTATCAGTTATGCACAGATAGTAAACAGCTGACTGAAAATGTACTAATTATTCTCACCGCAATTAAAATAAAGATTTGAGCAATGAAAATACTACTAACTAAACCACTGCATTTAGATTTTCGTTTTAGTTTGAGCTTGTCATTTGAAACTTGCCTTGTAGTTACAAACCAACTACAATTTAATTTTCCAGCAGTGGGCACTGGGCAGGGCAGTTAGTCTGAGTTTTGTACATTAAATCACACAAACAAACCACACTGACAGTTGTAATTTGGTATGACCAACTAAATTACAAACTAAAAGATAAAAGTTGTTTATACTTCCGAGTGATCAGTATTAGTATATATGTATTAAGTTGAACCAAAACACTTCTTTCTTAAGGGTGACACATGTTTTCCGTGTTGACTCACTCAGAGATTGTAAAAACACGTACGCATACTCCTCTCGGTATCGGTATTGTAAATCCTATGCACTATGAATTTTCCTGTTGATACGATACTTTACTACAAAGTAGTACAATAATATAGTTTGAGTTTGATCTTCCTACTAACCAACTAAGCTAATGCAGGGCGCAGGGTAACCAAATGACTAGTTATATATGTTATAGTTAGCCGGATTCAAGCCATACTATTTTCCCTGTACAGAACTCCACATTCAATTGAATTTCCAAAACAGTTTTCATTGTTGTGCTAACTAACTATCTGCTTCTACATGCAAGCTATAAATTGAATGACAATGTGTAGTTTGTTAGCTTAATTTCATATATTAATATGCATAAATATGATGTGTAGTAGTCAAAAATGAGTTTGTGGTGTTGTGTATTTTGTGCTATCATGCGTCAACAGGAAATGGGACAGCGTTGGGTTTTGTGACCGAATAGCTGTTGTGCATTCGGCTTTTCAGATAAGGGGACACTCAAATATCTCTTTAGCGTGTGTAATATTTTGCTCAGCGTTGTTATTTCGTTCCTGGATTCAGCTGGTTAGTTGTAATGCATAAAAAGTGAAGAATATGACTGGCACAATTGTGTGTTGACATTTTATTGCAGTTTTAGTTAATTATCTATGACAAGGATAAGCTAAAATTGAAAATTGTAATTAAAGATTGGAGAACAAACAAGCTAAATAGTATTTTCTTTAGGGAAAGTACTACTACATGAAGTATTTTGAAGTGAGATAATTGGAGTGACAAGCAAATTATACAAGTTTACGCTACGATTTTATCTATAACTTCAGTTATAGATAGCACTGATGATATATACACAAATCTTGACAAATTTTCGTCACAGAGAAGTCAATAAGCGCATGCGTTCACATAAGCAAAGAATTTTTAAAAATTCACAGCATAGTATCCATTTTGGATGAAAAATTCATACTTGTAATTAAGAGTAGATTGTTGAATACAAGACATTTTTCTAATTTTCGTAAGGTTGGATGTTGGATGGCAATTTCTATGCAACATGCAGTGTACAATACAAAAGTATTTGCTCCATCTACTAGTTCTAAAGTCATATAATATTTATGTATTGCTATTGCTGAACATAATTTCATATCAATCCCCAATCCATAAATATGTATAGTATTTAACATCATATAAGTTAAAAAATGGCTTGGTGCCTTTTGAACGATAAATAAGCGTAAAATATCTTTGAATTTTTCAACAATCTATATAATGCATCACGTTATCAGTCAAAAACTAATACAACAAATGATGATAACTTCGCATAAAAAAATTAACAAAGAAAATTCGCAATAAAAATAAATTATTTTACTTTATTTTGAGTACCATGCAGACTTGAGATCAAATTCATATATACGTGATGATGTGCACAGCAAACAAGTGTTCATTTTCCTCTCATTTGTCTACGTAATAAATCCTTTACACACGTTTAAATTCAAATAATTGTCTTTTTTCACCCTTTAAATTGAATGGAATACAGACACAGCGCCAAGACGGACACAGACACATTTATAAGATGAAGAAGACAATATAGACACATTGAGTTATTATTGAGAGTCTACCTTCTTTATTTGGTATTCTCGTAGAACATGAAATCCTGTGAAGTATAAAACAAAGTACATTAGAATATATATACTTACTGTAGTTTAGTTAGTTGAAGGGTTCGAAACTATTTACTAAAGCTTACAATCAAAATACAGGCGCCCAGGAGCACAGCTTTTATTTTCACATCCAAATCCTGAGGGAAGCTTATTCCAAAGTTGTCCGCGTCGGTGAATGTTTCTCGGATTAGATCTGTCATGTCTCCCCATTCTTTGGCAATTTTGCCAACCTTGGTGCCTCCGTCTTTTGATTTTACCTTTATCAAAAATAATAACATAAATTCATCTCACTATTAATATATCATATCTTCATAATCCATAAAAAATACCTAATAAATCCTAATAAAATCCAAATTGATATTTTTTAAGATTTAGCAAAAACAGCGCCCAAAAAAGAAACCAACATTACATTCATAAGCTCAAAGTCAAGAAGCTCTTGATTTTAGTTTCCGGACATTTCCTCCGCAGTAATAATTAAGTTTCTTTTTCTTAGCATTAATGAGCTCAAACAAACAGTTTAATGTCCAAAGTTTCACTCCGTGTCAGTCTGGTGTCAAATGAAACTTTTTTACTTGAATAATTGCGATGATGAAACAAACAAAATGTCCATCAATGTGAATTAAAAATGAAAACTAAACAAACTAACTGTGATACCTTGAAGCCCACAGAGCCACAAGCTCTGGCGGTACAGAAAGCACCATGAATTTTTAATACAGTAGACCCAGAAGCATCCTTCACTTCAAATTTTGGTCTCAGAAATGTCCATTCCTGCTCAACTGTGCCACATAATTCTCCTGCCGGGGCATACACACTTATCCGCTGAAATTCCCAAAAATATAGATATTACAGCTTTTAATTAAAGTACTTTGTACTACACCTAGAAACCATGTATGCAAGCTGAAATGATGGCTGGAAACTAATTTTCCTATTTTCTATGAAATTACCCAGTTGTATTAAATTACAGCTTTCATTATTTCCTAACTCTCACTGCATACAATCCCTTTTAGCAATTCAAAACTGAGCTATCTGTAATCATCTAACTAAACCTAATCTAACATACGTAACTAAATCTAATATCTGTAATCATGTCCAATGCAAAATAATACTACGTATTCACGAGCTAATGAATTTACTTTTGGATTATTCAATTAGTAGCTTATTTGCTACTCTAGAGTTTACACTCAACTGAATAATTGAAATCTAAAATAGCGCAGCAATTAGTCTAGACGACTCAGTCACTCACTGCTACAAACGTGTGTATAAAATGTAAAATCGATACTAGGAGGCTGCAGAGTCAAGATTCTGTAGCTTTGTGCAGTTTTATGAGATAACTATGCTTTTTCTTTGTTTCGAAACTACATAACGAATTTCATTGCAATTATTTGTCATTAATAGATAAAGACTAATCATTGAATCAACATTTAACGACAAGAAGTGATGATACGGTAATTGGGCTTACCCCGAGAGCGCAAGGGGTGCAAAAACAGTCGCAACCAAATGGCCTATTCATCCGCATGACTTCTTGGCCGGCCACATTCTCCACAATAATGTCAAAAGGACGACTATTGCCCATACAACTTCTCATACACACATTGGAGTCCTCTTTGGCTACATAAATTGTATTCCCCAGCCTGTCGTAAATGTTGTATTTGTTCTCCGTTTCAAATCCCGTGAGTGCTAT
>Ga0210040_10002412_pt1 | contig 26435 bp, 16 predicted proteins | sample CryGeyCG12114_NA_FD_185462 | JGI IMG/M metagenome (GOLD analysis project Ga0210040, IMG submission 185462) | Groundwater microbial communities from aquifer - Crystal Geyser CG19_WC_8/21/14_NA (SPAdes) (version 2) | ecosystem: Environmental > Aquatic > Deep subsurface > Groundwater | place: USA... | reverse complement strand
CACTGAACAGTCAATAAATTTCTCCTTTCTCTGTTTAACTAGCTTACTCATTACTACTAGTAGTTAATATTCATTTCATATGAACCGGCATACGGTGCTAGCTAATGCTGTTACCGTCGTATATGCATTTTGTTTCCAGTCCCGACTGCATTAGTTAGTTAGTTCGTTAGTAGCATACGGCAGTACAGCTTACACTTACAGTTAGTATGTGATTGTAGAATGCATTGCAAATACTATAAAGCTAACTAACTAACTAACTAACTGCATGGTTCTCATTTCATACCATTCATAGTCAGTCGTAACAAATGCAGCCCACTCAACTATACCGTGAGTGAGTGGGATGTCTGAAAGCCTGAGCTGTAGTGGTCTATTTATTTTATGACATGCCAACTTCTCTCTCCTTTGGAACGATATTCCTTATTCCATTTTCTAATGAATTTCACATAAACGAACTGTAAGTGAAAAACCTTAATTGCCCTTGGTTTACGACTCTCCATTTATTTTCTCTCTCTTCACACCCTGGCTGCATTTTATTCCCAATTCGAACTAAAAGTTATAGCCTTCCATTTAATATTTTTTCACATGTGATTTCAATTCAAGCCAAGAGTCCAATTAATGTTATTTTTAACTGACTTTGAATAGTTGTCGTAAAGTTTAGTATGTGCTCAAAAATCTATGAGCATTTCCTAGCTCGGATATTTAAATATAAGTTACAAATTGAAATAAGCGTGCCCAAATTTCAATCTTATCAAAACATGCTTTCATGATAGGTGACTTTAAAAAACTTGTCTTGCAAAACAATTTAACTAAATTACTTTTTAAAATATTTGCGCATATGTTCTAACACTGGGTAAACTTCTTTTGTTATAGATATGACAAATGATAGGACAAGTTTATTTTTGAGCTCCCCAATATGTTGGCCCATTAGGGTCCCTGCGTGGGAAAAATATTACAAGCAAGCAAGGTCTCCATGGAACTTATACAACAAAAGTACTTGAAGAATCCATATAGCGGCAAACAGGCGCTTACCTATCCCAGTAACAATATGCATTTGCCCGTCCCTGTCTTGGCACAAGCAGAACAAACCAACTATCCCGCTCTGTATGCATGCATGTGTGTGTTTACATCTGAGTGAGATCATTGTGTATAACATCATCAAAGTTGAATGAAATATAGCACCTTGTTTCTAGTTTCGCATATATTGTTCGTGTATATTGCTCCACTCTCAGGGAATATTACATGTGATGTGGATGTGAGTATGTGCTAAGACATACATCCGGCGAAAGCACATGGAAGTAGCAAAGCGTGTATGTATGTATGGGCTAGTTGGCTAGGTCTTGTTTATCCATATGTATGTACAGTCATTTAAGCATGACGAGAGCAAATGCCATAGAGGCAGGCAAGAGTAATCCATCACAGTTTCCGTTCTAGTCCACATATACTTTGCGAGATGAATTTCTCCTTAGCTTTCCACATGCATGGTAACCCAAGAGAAAGCGGAGACATGAACAAGGGATACAAGGAAACCACAAATAAAGCCTTGTAAAGCACTATTTACCATCATTGGCAGCCATTGTGCATGCACTGATGCGGCACAAGCTAACTATAAGCCGAGTCATGCTTAATCAGTCAAGGCAGTGGATTTTCTCACTTGAAAGAAACTTTTTTTCGTATCCATTCATATAGTGCATGCAGGCAGCTTGAGAATAAGTATGGAGTTAAAATTTAAGCAAACATAGAACCCTTGCTTGGCAAAACGTAATCATTTCTTGAGCCTGAGTTGACAACACTTGTAAAAAATAATTGACTGCAGCCTGTGCAGTTAGTAAGTTTGTATATATGACATTGAACGCGTAATTAGATATGCATGCTAATTAACTGACTAACAACGTTGGGATTTACTAATTACTTGAAAACTAGAATCACACTGAACGTGGAGTGTGTATTTGGGGATAAAGTTTGGGAGGAAACAAAATGCTGCGGAAAAATCTTGCCATGTTTAATTTCCCTTGATAAATTTAGCTATGCAGCTCGCGCGTACGTGAAGCACACAATCGGTTCTGGTTCCAATAAGCTCTACGGTGGAATTTTAATCAGGGAAATCACTGACGGAGGACGAGTAAATCTTTGCCACTTTTTATTACCATTATATCCACCATATAAAAGTGCTCTTGATAGGTCACTTCACTTGTACTGAAAAAACGAGTGAAATATTCATCTATACTGCATCTATATATCTCCACCGCATCACAAACATCCACGGAACAAAGTAAGCCATTAAGAAAGTAGAGTAATTGAAAAAACTGTGATGAACTTTTCTCTGTGGTTTTGACAAGAAAAAAAAACTTGTTCTTAACTGTATTCAGCTTAATGCAATTAAATCAATTGTGAAACCATACAGTAGATGCAAAGTTTCTTTGTCTAGTTAAAAAAGTTTGGGAAAAAAGGGAACATTTTTCTTCTCCTGAGGAGGAAAAAAAGCTGTGCGCACATTTCTTGTCCGCAGAGGAATTTTGTAGTTCAACTTTTATTCATTATTACATGGCTGCTTGAGCACAACAATAGTAGAATGCCGTTAGTCTTACAGTTCCCTCTTCTGTAATTTATTAAGGTGATCATGAGGGCTGCTTTGTAAAACTATAAAGGCGCTCCCGCAGTAGCACCATGGGACAACGGGATCATGTAATTTAATATTTAAATATATATTTAAAGTGCATTCACACACCGTGTTTGTTTTGGAGCTACCTGGGTCTTATTGCATTATGTGCTACGGTAGAAAGAAAATAGGAGCGAGTTAACTATCTAGTTACAAAATTTCTACGCTACATTGGATCCAAACTTTTCCCCTTTCATTTGGGTACGAGATTTTCTATCCAAACTTACTCGTTTCTTGTTTCCTACAGTTTATTTAGTCAAGTTAGTCAGTTTACCTAAACAGGGTGTAAGAAAATTTCTCAACATCATATCGTCACTGTATGTAATCTGAGCTATGTTTTGTCCTCTTTTATGAACTTATTTTCAAGCTTAGTTTGTTAGTTCCACGCATACAGAAATGAATTTATAACTACATTACATGGGACAGCTTCAGATAGCACTAATTCAATCAGTGCGGCAAAATACCTTGCTTTTGTTAGTCCTCTCGTCATTCAGGCTTTCATATGCATGCTACTAGTTGTGCTCTTAACATTATTTATTAATTCAAAAGGCATGAAAGGATAGCGTGACAATCATTACATTTACATATTTATTTCAAACAATAGTTGTGGGGACTCAAAGAGCTGACAAACCTAGAATTAATATTGTGCGGCTTGTATACTATATATAAGCCTGCCTATTATATCTTGCCAATATTTATAATATTTAATGCTTTCTATTTAGTATATGCATAGTGTCCAAATCGTGACATTCTTAAATAACCAAGCCAATATCAATAGTAAAAAATACTATAATCATACAACTTATACCTATCCTGAAAACAATACTATAAGGATATCCAACACACGATGCCATTACGAAATGGCATCAATAAATCGAAAGCAAAAGACATGCATCCCAGCATTTTGTCAAGTATTTAAGCAGTAACTAGTAACTATACATTTTCATTACAAACTTGAGTAGCAAGTAGCAGTAGCAAGGTATAAAGGAAGACAGTATTTTTTTTAAAGAAAAGTAATCCGAATTCCAAGCCAATCAATCAAACAATGGTGACATATTGGAACAAAAGTTTTCGCACACAAACTTTTGTTATTGGGTGCATAGAAAACTTGAATCTTGTTGTAAAAATTTCCATAGATACATATCTACAAGAAAAGCTGTAGTTTTTCAAGATATATATGGTGCGCAAAATCAACATAAAATTGCTCCCGTGTTAGCAGATACTTTTTTGGAAACGAAACTACTTAAGTGATATTTTATGCTTTTCACAGCAGTGTACATCTCAAGTAGAAATGTTAGTGGTTCCGAAATTATGCTATACGAATCAGTAAAAGCACGAAAAGTGAAATACACACAAAAAATCAGGAGCAAAAGAACTTACCGAGACAATTTCAATGCAATAGATATTACAACTGGAAAGAAAAAATTTCCCCAGGAACTCTATTCAAATAACATGTGTGCGAAGGTTTAGTCTACAACTTGACTTCCAACTGCGTTGCTGCTTCTCCAAGCTGTGTCACATTATTTCTGGAAAGGAAGAGCAGTTCCTTTTCTACAGAATTGGAGTCCACATCCTGTATTAAAGAGAAATCCGAAATTTATCGAACAACTATATAAGACATCATATAATCTCATGTGAAATCAAAAGAAACCAAATCAGATTAAAACTTTGTGGGTTTTTTTTTTATTTACACCGCTACTTAAAACCAAATTACCTTTTACACTAACAAATAACCCACAAAAACAGTTTTTGTGTTTTTCTTCACATATCAACTCCCAATATCCAATAATATACTCCAGGTATCAGCTCAGGTTTCTCTCAAACGAAACCAAACAGCAATAAATTACACAATGTCAACCACCAAAGAAAAATTACATGCACTCTCACAATTTATAACTCACAGGGAGTAAACTGTCTGACATAAAAAAACACTCCATTCACATCCAAAATCCGATGCAAACTGCAGATTGGGGAGAAAAGCGCACACTGTAATAAGGGTCCATTCCACACACACACACACAGTTACTATCCAGTCACAGCTTTCCCCAATCTTCACTCGTCTGTGTCTTATACATGGCTTTTGCTAGCAGCACGACGTTCCATATACTAACTAACTAAACTGCTAGCAAAATGCTTAGTTATTTTGTTCGTGCAACGTTGCTCCGTAACCTGCAACCGTACTACTACACAGTACGTTGTACGTTCCCAACTCCAACTCTCACTAACAAACTATATATACGAAGGGAGAGTGCTATCACTCTTTTTCAAACTCCTTGGTGTATAATGAATGATAGAGAAACTCACTTTCTCCCTTCTTTATACGAATTTCTATCTAACTATGTACGTACATCTGCTCCTTGCCCCTATGTTAGTTACTTACTGTACTACTACTATAGATACATAAGATCCTGAGCTCACTACTACTACTACTGTGTGTTGGTTTGGTTCCCATTCATTTAACTTGGAAGCGTAGTAGTGAGTTCTCCGTACTAACTAACTAACCAACGAATGCTTTCCTTGAGTTGGAAAAATGCGAGCACTGGTATTTTCCACATACAATTCTCGGATACGTTTCCTTCTATTGTAACTAACTAACTAAAGTTGAATTAAAGTTATATGCACACGAATACGTGCACAGTCTTGCACACACTAGTGTGCATTCACATGAAAGTTGCACTCTGGGAAAAGCTTTGAAGACCATATGAACGACTTTGGTCTTATGGGGACTAGCTTTACAATCTGCCATATGAGTCGGCCATTCCAGAATGCACAAAGATTTAAAACGGGCGAAGGGTGTTTGAATGGAGCCGACCATGCTTCGCACATATGTTCACAGCCAGCCTTGCATGTGCACATTAGATGGAGGAGAGAGCATCATTGTATGTTATTATGTGCTCGGGATTTTTATATATTCATGTCCATGTTGTGGAGAGTGGGGAAACGTGTAGTTTTATTCAAATGGCTGTATTGACAACAAAAAGGTGAAATAAGTGGCTCTCCCATCCTGGATATGTAAGCAATGCAAATGCAAGAAGAAAATGCATACAGCAGGGGATTTCATGCTTTAAGTTGGACACCTATAGGAGATGCATTATTGAATGAATTTTTATCCTCATAAAGATGTATGGGTTGGAGGACATTTTGGACAAGAATGCGTCACTCGGTAGTTAGTAGTAGCAAACTTGAAAGACAAGTGCGTAGCTGGGAAATGATGTTCTTTAGTTGTTAACCTGTTTTATATTGTGGTAACTTTTTGAATGCATTTTACTAACACATACTTAACAACATGGTAAATTTTGACACAAAGTACACAAAATCCCCTCGAAGACCTTTTCTCTTGGGCTCTAACACGTGGAGAGGTGAACCATGAAATCCATAGAGTTTAACCACTTTAATCCATTGAGGCTTTTCACATAGCTCATCTTGAACATGATTTGCATTCACTACCATTGCGATCACTATTTGACTTGCCCTATGCATTCATATGGTTGCCTGGACCCCAGGACTTTCTCACATATGAACTTTTCTTGGGTGTGCACCACGAAACGTGTACAACCGCATTACGCACGTGAGTGGAGATAGTGAGCCTGTCTATAAGATTGAGCACCATACAGGAAGAACTGAATGAGGGAATAAAAGAGAGTGCGAGTGAACAACAATGCAGCCAATAATAATAGTCTTGAGCTAAATTCTATGAACTCTTCACTATTTCCTTTTACAAAATACCAACAGACTATTGGAAAACGAAGGCTCTTTTTTGACGCTCTTTCATTCTACCTACTCACTAGCAGTATATTTGTAAAAAATTGCTAAAAAATATGGTGATATTTGCGTAGGAGTAGTTCACTCACTTAATATATACTACACAAAGGTTTTTCGGACAGAACTTAATAAGAATAGCATAATCAAACTAAAGTATCCGTAATTTCTGTACTAGCTAAATGACAGTTATACTTAGGGTTCAGTTCGTTGTACTAATGTAACTAACTGTGGTGAAATGTCATCCTACGAATGCACTTACTATTAAAAACTATTCACAGGGAGTTGGATTCTAATACATTATGCTCCCATCCCATTTACTGATTGGATAGCGAGGGAGGAAAAACTCACAGCTTCTGAATCAATGAATTTAAATATATTACACCTGAAAACATGATTTGGAAATCTAACTTGGAGTACAAGTACTGAATGTGAAGACAACGGGCTCCTAAATGGGTACGTTAATGTCCCATCATTTATCCTGCGCTGCTATATATACATTAATAGTGCTATCATACAGTTGGCCAACTACGCAATTTTCAAATAAAACGAAGTGCTCTATGACCAAAGTTGGCAATGCGTTATTCGGGGAATTCCTATGCTCCAGTGCTTCACACCATCTTCCCTCATACATTACACATGAGCATACTATTAAAAGAAGCGTTTCATTCCTGTTGATTACTTGCACCGTCTGAATGAGTGATGATGTTGTGTTGTGTGACTGAGTGAGAAGAATGATTTGGAAGGCAAACCTATGGTTAAGTAACCCAGAAGGGAACACAGATTAAAGACAGCTCTAGAATTCTCACCGTGTTTTCATTGACTGGCTATATACATGACGCGCTGCATTAAAGAATGCAAGGAACAACCCAACTGCGGTAGTGCGGTGCATTGAACAGTACAAGGAACAAACCAACTAAATAACTACACAATGGCGTTGCTAATGTGAGTGTGTGGTGTGTATGCTATGAAAAGTGATGATGCTAGTATTTGGCCAAGAGCAAGGCTAGAGAAGAAAACGACAATTTTTGGCTCCCATTTTTACTCATTGCTGCTTTTTTCCAAGCTCTGGATCGTCATAATGAGAAAACAGAAGAAAATAATTTCCTTCAGCCTCAAGCTATACACGTTGTTCTTCTCAACTTAACTCCTAGAGATATTTGTAGTGCATTTTTTTTCTCGGTCTTGACAGTAGCATAAGATACGAAATCTTAAGAAATATGGCTTTTTGTAATAACAAACTAAAGCTATGCATTGACATCATTTGTTGGTTTCCAAGCTACTTCTAGATACATTACTACATATCATGCGGCAGGCTGACCTTAAAGATTAATGTTGTTTTTTGCTCACCTGTGAGAGTTTTTTCAGGAAACTGCCATATGTCTTTCCCAGTCCATGTGATAACGTATTGAAGTTTGGGGCGTCGGAAATATAAAATGGAAGTTGCCATGTGTGGTTGTTACTTTGTGATCAGGATATTGACTGTTTATAGTCTACGTGAGGTTCTTTTCAACACAAAGAATAGGAATCTTCGTCTTTGAAGAAAGAAACAATGGAATGTAAGGGAGAATAGGAAAGTTTTTATTCGTAAAACAATGGATACGTGCACAGGAACATTAAAGCTGTGCATGCAGTCATGTGTGACTGACAGACTGAATGTGTATTCAAATTGGGAAAGGATTTAGGATGCAAGTTAATAGTGGTATATATATGGTTGAACCTAAGCTCTGTAATTATTATTATCTGTGGGCATGAGTTGCTCTGACTGACTGAGAGATAAAAAGGAAAACACAAGGGATATGAAGATATGTTTTACGTTATGAAAGTAATATTGCAGTGTATTAGGACAGGGCTGATGGGGAATAATTATAAAGAACCAGTATACCCGACACAGTGAAAATGATGTGTAGTATACTGTGTGAAAGTTTGAGCAAGGATTGCTATTATTATATTGTTAAGAAAAGTTTTCGTTCTTCAATATAAAAAAGACTGCACAAGGATATATATATAGTTTTAGTCTCCTCAACTAGTGAAAGATTGTTTGTCGGCAGAAAAGGGATAGGGAACGTAATACTATTGTGAAAAAATTAGTTCACTTCATGTGCAAAACATTTAGAAAGTCAGGACTAAAAGCAGCTCTCTGCTGATAGTAACATTTGTTTGTGAAAAGACTTGCACTATATAATGCTATCTATGGCCTTTTTTAATGCACGGTAAAAGAATACATGCATGTCACAAAGTCTGTGCAAGATGTGATCTTAAATAATAAAATCTCGTGTAGTTTGTCAGCAATATAAATTATGCATTCTGTTAGATGCTATACTCACTCTGCTCATACTACATCCTAGGCAGTAGTTGCAGGCAGTATAACGTACTACATGCAGCATTAATGTTCCAGGTCTCCAGGTATTGATTTACGTGCATTACGTTCCAAAAGGGAAACTGAACCGAGTTCATCAAATAACAATTTATTGGTCCATTACATGATTCATCTTGCCTTTATACGTTATTATGTTGCGGATTTGGGGCGCTAAGAATGTCTGATGCTTGGTCTGCACCATACAAAGTTGTTCAAGTTTAGCAAAGCAACGTGAAACCCGCTTTAATGTTCATAAAGTTTGATTCATTTCGTTCAGGATGAGCTTTCTGGTTATAAACAGAAATTGCATAGCTCCAAGGCCGATTTCAACAGTCAGCAAATAAAGATGCATGGAAAAAATTGAGTTGCAATAGACGAAGTCACTTTGCATTAAAACTGGATGCATTGATAGGGTTCTACATTAGAGTTGAACTCAACCTGATGATTTCTGCAAAATGTATGAGCGAGTAAAAACCTCAGTATGACATTTTTTGTTTTCTGAGTACCTTTCCAATCCCAAATTGAGACCCAATAGATCTTGGGAAAACATCATCATACAGATAATGGAGCTGCTCATTTAATATTTAGAATCTTAGAGATCACAGTCTGAATCACTATAATGAATTCTCTGAGATACCTTGCTCTGTTTCTTTTTCAACTTCAAAGTTCCTGGGTGGCTGTTAAAGCTCTCAACAAATGGAGCGGAGGGAGGCAAAATCGTGATCTACACAGCTCGGTATTTTGCCGTGGTCGGCTCGAAATTTTTGAGCGAGGCAAAAGTGTAACCGTCAAGCGGACGCAGAATCGAGCCGAACCGAAATAAAATGTTGACTTTTGAGTCATAAAAGTGCTATTTTTCAATAATAATAATGGAATAATGGATAATTTGTGAAGAAAGAGCCCCTCAAGGTCGAATCGTGGAGCATCGAGCAAAGTGAGCTTGACTCGATTCCATTCGAGACATCAAATTTCGTGATTTTTTTCGCTAGAGATCGACGTGCCGAGTTCGAGCTGGCTCGAGATCGTTGAGAGCACTAGCTTCCCACTTTCGTTTAGCTTGCCCTCGGTTTTATCTTGAGTAATGAAAAGGTGACTTTCCAATGCATACAGTTTCCCACTAACTATTGAGCATCTTGAGAATGCCTGGTCGGAATTTCAACGGGTTGTGGCAATAGTGGCAAAAGCTTGCAGTTTCGCAAATTAATTTATACCAAATACTGGCGACGGTCATAACTTTTGTATCGCAATGCAAAAAGAATTAAAATTCACAGTGAATCCAATTTTCCTAATGTGTATGAATAATAGAGAACAAATTATACACTTTAATTGTGCACTTCTCAGCTTCAGCCCACTGTAAGCATAAAATGGTAATCCTTTTTATAAAAAAGAATTGTCAATGATGCCGATCGTAAGAGCATTACGTGTGGAACATCATTCATTCATGACTCTCTAATGCTGTGAACTGACGGAATTGAATTGACATTTCTTCTTGTTCTTCATATACTCTCCACGCATCATTTATGATTGACATTTGTGCGAGGGCCCTTTCTTGGAACATGAGAGTGTCCACTACTGGCAATGTGAAAAAAAATAATTTGTCATGCATTATGAACTCTTTGTTTCCCCGAACCAACACAAAAATCAATATCGTTACAGGTATAATCAGTATAATGAGCACCCTATCAATGTAACTTCAGAGACATTTTGTTGCGTCCCATTTTATTATGAATGCCCCATGTTAGACAACAGAGAAAAATTTGAACGAATGGAATATTAGTGGTAGTTGTATATGCATAAAAAATAAACAATAAATGCTACAACTACATAGACACCAAGTAGAGGAGATAGAATTGATAGAGGTCTTTAACGTCGTTCACAACAAGTAAACAAACGCGACAAAGCATGCCTAACAATGCTTGACAGGACGGACAAGACTCTGCTCCACCTGTATTTGGCTATAATTTGGTATAATTAATTTGGGTCACATGTATGAGCATTTGTTCCATTAGCGGGGCAAAAAAGAAAGGCAAAAAAAGATTAAGAAGGTCGAGAATCATTTTTCGATCTATTTTTTTTTGGAAAATAACATGGAGAAAATCTCAAAATTAAGGGCCCTTGCCATTTTTTGATTTTAAGGAGATAAGGAATTCCCATGTTAATGATTTTTACTCTTTTCTTGATTGCAAGGGTAATTTTGAGCGTTAGATCCTAATACTTTGATGTTCATATCTGATGCTCATGCATTTTTATACCAAATTATAGCCAATAGGTGGAACAGGGTCCTGTCAAGCATTGCAAGTAGATGTAAATTAATACTTTCCTAATTTTTACGGTCCAGTTCGAAAAATATACATATATTCAGTTGCATAAATTTAAGAACGCCGAATGGGAGCATGAAATGATGATTAAGCAAACTAAATGAAAACTAGGCTTTCTATAGGGATAGGCTTCTTGCATGGAACTAAAAAATTATGATGAAAATAAATAGTCGAGATGTGAACATGAAATAAGTTTCATTTTCCAAAAATGTTGATTAATTGGGCTTTATTTCATTCCTGTTGCTAAAGAATATTTTTGTATTCATTAGTTTTATGACATGTCTATATAACTTCACTGCATGATGTGAGACATTTAGGAAATAAATATATAATTTATCACAAAGCACTTTCCTTCCAGGAGCTATATCTAATTAGAAAACAAACTATAATGACTCTGATTTTCTTAAAAAATTACATGATTACAGCAGTCTTCAGTACAACGTATTGTAGCACAAAAATACAAACAGCATTCTGGATGATGCAAGCCTGATGACTCAAAAGCGATTTTTGTACGATATGATTATAGATCACATGAAGCCTTTTGCAACGTGCATCATTACAATCATGATCGATAACTGTACTAAATTCAGGCACAGAGGTTTATGAATTATCGTCGGAACGAAAACAGTGGAGGTTCATCCAAGTAGTATATAGTTGATTATTCACCTATTTGGCTTACATTGATACAGCAATAAAGTCATAAGAGCTTTCCAGAAATTAACTGTATCATCTATTAAGGACTGCAAGACGTTTCAAATAAAGTAATTCACATTGACAATAATAAATAAGAATATGCAAAGTTAAGTAACTCTTCTGTTACATACAAATATCATATAGCGAAAGGCAGCTTTAAACCCTGAGCCATCTGAAGCAGTTTTGATACAGATTTCCTAAACATTTTTAACATTGCTAGTTTTCTAATTTTGTAAACAAATTATCTCATTCTAAGTTTCTAACAGACAAGTTAAATTGCAAAATAGAATAACAGTTGTATTCACATGCAAAAAGTACTCTCGGATTGAAATATGTCTAGAGTATAAAATATCGATCGAGGTTTCAAAAAGCTCATATGATCGCCAGTGATTTAAAAATTTACCATTGAACTGTAATTTCCAAAAGGCAAGTTGACAAATATTGAGTAAAAAACCAACTTTTCTTGGTTGTTGAAGCAGCAATTTAACCTTGTGAGGCAGTTAAATAGCAAAACAATTGCATGTTGTAATGAAAAATAAAAACCTATGTGACAGTGGCAACCGAAGGAGCAGCAACGCTTCTACTTTTTGGAATGACTGTTCCTCCTTTCCTGCAACAAAGGCAAGACATTTGCTCCCTGTAATGCAACACAAAGTCAGAACCGTGAATACAAACTGCCAAAACTAAGATGCTAGGATTTAAACGGGCATAAGCCGAACTTGACTTACTTAAGAACTGATGATGTAGACGTTGATCGAGACCAAGAAACAAAAAAATCATCTTCTTGCTGGCGTGATGAACGTTTTTTAATTAAGGCCTTTGTCACATCATAAGGGCAAAGTGAAGTTTCTAAGCACCTTATAACCAGTCTAGAAAACGAACAAAGCAAGGTTAATAAATGCACTTTGATTTTTTTAAACGGGGAGGGCAAAGCAAATAAATCACCTAGGTAGAACTGCGACGACGGTAGTCAATACGACGATGAGCCAATGAGTGGCCGACGCAATAAGTTCGTGAATGACCCAAAATGGATTTTCAAACCCCAGACACGTAATACAAACAGTGTTGTAAATAAAAGCAAATACATAAAAGAAGAGGATAGACGCTACAATTGAAAAAACGTGGATAATACTCTGCAAGAAAAAAGGAGAAATAAATCAATACACTGTCACAAAACAATAGGAACTGGAATTCACACCGTGAACACATAGAATAATATACGGTAACTCACCCACGACTTTGCTTCTATCGCCATATGGGTCAGCATGGTGAACATGCATGAAACCACAACCGTTGTCCCATATTCAAAAATACTAACATCTGAGCCATTGAACGCCTAAACAAATAAAATTTTCGAGGTCCGTTTATTTTCTTTCATCGTATAAGAGAGTCTAGCACATTAAATGTATGGCTAGTATTAACTTACCCCGTATGAGATAAAAAAGATAATAATGCTCTGATATAGAGCATCAAGCATATTTAACCAGAACGAATGCGCTTGATGAACTTTCCGAAGCCTTCCTTGTCGATACAATTTGGGATTCGAAAGCAATAGTTCTGCGGGAGCGTCTTGATCATATATACCTACAAATCAAGGCGAAACAGTGTGTTGCAACCTCTAAACCAAATGCCGATTAAAAAGTTCCATGTTAAAACAAGTGTATATCTTACCGATTGCCATCGGAGGTAGGGCAGTGAAAAAAAGGTTAAAAACCATGAGGTACACCTGATCAATCATCACAGATCCAGACCAGCCATTAAATAATTGATACCAAAATATTACAAATACAAAAGCCTGAAAAAACGAGAAAATTCAATCAATAGACCACTTTCTTAGAACAGAAATAAAGTTCAAGTTCAAACGCCACAAAAATAAGTACTTACCGCATTTTTATACAAGAAATACAAAATCATTCGAGCCAAACGATCATAGCACCAGTGTCCATGCACTAACAATAAGCGCTCTAAATATCTGAACTTGGAAATGGCAAAGTCTGACGCCATCACAGCTTGCATTCCTTCCTTTCCAGAGATTCCGATACCAACATCCGCTCTTTGGATCATGGAAACGTCATTAGCGCCATCTCCTACAGTTACATGTTTTAGACATCAAGTTTGAGTCGAACGGGCACTTTTTTAAAGATATTAAAATTTACCAATGGCAAGAGTTCTCATTCCCAAATTTTCTTTCACACTAGTGACAATGAAAGCTTTTTGCAATGGAGTTGATCGACAGCACAAGACTGCTGTACAATGCTTAGTCAAGCTCAGGAATTTATCAAGCATTTTGGTCTTCGGGTCTAATATGTATCTGTAACCAAAATACACAGAATTAATATTGATAATCAATCAATTTATTTAGAAATCCTGACAATCTTAAAGCACAATGAAAGCTTACGTCAAAGTGCGCCCATCCACTACAAGTGCTCGTTCCTTGCTTTTCAGAGGATACATGAGCTCAGAAACAGTAGAACCGCGGTGTGGTTCCGAGGCCTGACTAAGATTTATTCTAACACTCTCTCCATCTCCAATATGTCCTTCCATGCAGTGATTTGTATCATTTTTCCCATCCATTGTATCTTTCATTTTCTCCGCTTGTTCAAGGTAAAAGTTAATAGTTTCTTCTGCTGTGTCTTTATTGCGTGCATTTAGTTTAATAATATCCATCGTGGAGGAGAACAATTTACAAGAATACGCGATGTTGAGTGCGGTCTCTTGCTTGTCTCCAGTCAAGACCCATACGACTATTCCAGCTTTTCGAAGAGACTCTATAGTTTCCGGCACTCCTTCTTGTAGTCGGTCTTCAATGCCTGTTGCACCTACAAGCTCCATTTGCATTTCCATATGGTGATAAGATTCAAATATAAGTCGATCTCTGTGATTAACATCTCGTTCAGCTTGCTCGTAAGTTATCAGCCATTGCTTATACTCTTTCTCAGTAAGGGTTCGTTTACACATGACAAGAACGCGCAACCCTTCGCGTGCATAGTTATTGATGTGAATTTGAGTTTGTCGAATGAGGTCTGCGTGCGTTTTGTCAGCTAAAAAATAGGCAGTTAAAAAAAATTATTATTGTAAGTACCTATAGCACAGTGTGAGAGATTTGTTAAAAACCTATATTGGGAAAAAACATACTTGGACGCTTTAATCTAGGAAATATGGACGAATCTGCGCCTTTGCAGCATAAAATTATTTCTTCCGTTTTAGGATGGCGAAGAATGACAGACATTCGTTTCCTAACAGAATCAAACGGGAATGTTTGAAGCACCTCGTATTCGGTCACACCTTCCCCTAATTCGACAAAAATGTTTGCATTAATTTAGCATATTAAGCATTTATCTACTGTGAATATTCAACTTCGACTTCGAAACTGAACAAACCTGGAATAGATATTCTAACAAATTGAGGCGTCCTTTTAACTAGCTTGCAGTTGTAACCAAAAGCCGCTTCAACCAAAGCTAATTCATCGGGACTTTCTGCTTCAAATATCGGTTTGTACTCGGACGGAGAGGGAGTGGGCGTGACAGCTGTTGGGTTCACGTGGAATGTTTTAGTAAATCGGGTCAGTACTGAGATTTGTGGGATTTGCAGAAACCGCGGTCTCTGGGCAGGAGATTCAGTAGGTGTCGTTTCATCGGACGATGAAATCGGAGACAAAGGACGTGATGGCTTGAGATCCAGACGAAGTCTTCTCAGCCCTTTGAGTTGAGCAGTGGAATGATATGGCGACACAGTATGACTGCCTTGTGAAGCATTCAGTGGTTGTGCAGGAGAGCAAGGAGTTGCTGAGCTCACGACAGTAGGTACAGGACTCACTTTTTTGCTACTACAAGAAGGTGAGAAGCGTTCTCCTTCCGTTTGATAATTAACTAACAGTGCATCTTTAGTTAGTGATGGCTTATTTCGATTTAATGAAGCATAATCAGATTCTCGAATAGGCGAAAGTCGAGAGTACTGTAACTGAGAGGTAGCATCTACCATTTCACCAGTTTCGGTCATCTATGAAACATTAGAAAACATATATATTCACATGAGCCTGTAAGCACATTTCTGCATTAGCAAAACTCTAGAATCATTACCTGATCGTGATGAGGATGTTTGGCAACAACGACGGTGTTGCAAACTGCAAGTATTCGAAAAAAATCTCTGGTTTTTTTACCCTGGCATAGTGCATCCGTCTTAACTAGAGGGTCTAATACAGTCTGATTAATTGATTGGCTAAGTGCTGGGTCCGGCTGAAACGGAGGAGCATTGTTGCTAGGATTGGTTGTCAACTATAAAAGAACACATTATCAATTAAATACTGAGGCATTCAAATGATCGAAAAAAATCCCAAAGTAAAAGGCGAAAACTAACCGGTTCGCCAGTCATATTGGGATGACTATAATCTACACCACCAATACTACAACGTCTAAAAATCATCTTGTTTTCAGTCAAGGTTCCAGTCTTATCGGAGAAAATGTACTGAATCTGCAAATTATCAAGTCCAATTAAAAACTCCTTTCGAATCATCAACTGCAATAACAAACTTCAGTTTCACATCACGCTAAAACATACCTGACCCAAGTCTTCAGTAATGTTCATAGCACGGCATTCGATTCTTTTATTTGTCTCCTCATCATAAAGCTCTATGTCGTTCTGAATGTGATAAACTTGCATTAATTTTGTTAGCTCGATGGTCACATATAGCGACAGAGGGATCATAACCTGCATAAAGGAAATAAACCATCCAGTTAATTACAGTGGGCTACACTTACAAACAGAATTACTAACGGTAACACCAAAACTGCCATATGGCATTCGTTGAGCATCATACAGCCCATATATCTTAAATCAGATCCTTACTTGAAGTATGATGATGAACGTGAGGAAACTAAGAAAAGCAGAAACTAGAGGGGATTTCTCTTCGGGATTAAGAGCGACTGAGAAAGGCACATTAGCAAAGGAAGACGACCAGAGGCCAGCACCAGTCGCGCCCACCAAACACAGGACTCCCAGGATCACGACACACCATACAACCTCCATGTTCATCAACTTCTCAAGACCCGTTCGTTTATGACGAGGACCACCGTTGTTCAACATTGCTTTTGTCTCGCGACCTATGTGCACAACAAAGTATGCAGACGGGGAAAACATTAGATTTGTGGAGGACACGTGAAGTAATCTTTTGTATACTTTCAGTCAGCGCTACCTGCATACGTAACTATTCCTTCCACGTAGTCTGTGTTCTTCATAACACAGTCTCGCAGTAAAAGATTTTCTTTCGTAACCGGAATTTTAGAATTTCCTTGGATAATGTTGCCCGAAAAATGGTAAATCTTAGTAGTTGGAGCCCCCACTTCTATCTTGCTATCGAAATCATTTGCACAGAAAGTGGCTTGCTATCATGTTTGGAAAAGAAAACGCATTTTAATTCAGATCATGTGCATTTATTTATTTAAAGCCAACTATAGAAAATGGCTCTAGACCTTCTCCACAAAGCCTCGCACAACTTCACGTTGTTTCAGATTATTCTCTCCATCCAAATTCATTGTCTCAATGTAACAAAGTCCGTTTGGATCACTTGTGCGAAGAACCAGGATGTCCGCAGGAATCACTTCATTGCAACTCAGATGAACAATATCACCTACACGTATATCCTTCCATTTCACTTGTACATATCTCCCAAAATCTCTGAAAATTTCAAAAACATTCATCATTTCCTGATTTCCAATAGTTTTTTTACTTCAACTGAAACCTGCGCACATTGACAAAAACTTGAGCAACAAGCTTAATGGAAAAAATCCGTGCAAATCAAATATACACGAATACTGCGCTGCTATTATTATGAATGATGGCAAGAAAGCACGGATTCATTAAATGAAGAAAAGTAAAGCATAGAACAGAGCCAACTTTACAACAAAGGTTGGACAAATCATGAACAAAAGAATCCATATTTTCTTCAAAATCCTAGCATATATAAAAACAGTTTCTTGTCCCGTTTTAAGACCCCTATGTTATTTTATTTCAACCTAAACTACTACATTCGAAATCAAATGTAATTGCAACAGAATCTTCAAGTCAAAGCCACAAATACGTTAAGCAAATGCAAAAGCATTCCAGCACCATGTATACGGCAGGCAGCAACTACACATACATGATACATGAATAATAAATTGCAGTGCTGATGCAAGAAGTAACAATACTCACGCGAACGTATTTGACGGGTATAAGGAGAGCCCCTGATGGGCATTGCTGTGTACTCACAAGACAGGAGATCATAACTAATGCATGGATTTGACAAATTCATTACATTACAAGCTAAAGTGTCATCACTTGTTCTGCAAATGGTAAACCGCACAGCAAATAAGCATTCATTGAAAAACACAGAATTCTTACCACTACGACAACACCACGGGGACCATATTAGCGAATGACAAAAGCTTTTGAAGGCGACATTGATATTATAATATACGGAAAGATTCTACAATTCGTAATACACGCGACCGAAAAATTAAAATACTGGAATGGCTTATTGTTAAGAATGCCCTAGATCATCACATGAATTAGTTTATGCAATTGTGTCTCAAAAAGAATACAAAGTGTGAAAACAGCAGACGTCAAAACAGCATAATTAACGTCATGTGCAAAGTCTTAATTTCAAATTCTCCACCAAGATGAAGGAGAAGAATGAATTGCACTAAATTCAAAATTAAATTCAAAAACATGTCAGACACAAGCAACCACAACGCATAGAAGCTTCGACCACAAATGAGGTTTCCAGGTCTCACATTCAAAAATTCATTAGCTATGCATGCATAATTCGGTGAGCACATTTCATGGACTAGTAAAAAGGGTAGGTTACTCGACAATGTCACATAATAAACCATGATAGCATAGCATATGGACAAGACAATATCGGCGAGCATAGACGTTTCCTTTCTCAAAATATTTAATAAACAAGGACATTAAATCCATCTACCCGCACCGCACGTTCCATCTGTTTTTTAATCATTTACTTACCACGCTCAGCATTTAACCATGTTAAAAAATTTCGCAGTTCGAATTTTCATCACAATTTGTCGCTAAAAAAACCGGAATAAAAAGACAAGAAATTTAATAACTTGAGAACAAACCAATAGGCCGTATGTTTCATGACCACTTTTATAATCATTGGCCGCATGTTGTATGCTCAGATCAATTTTGGATTTAGCAATAAAATTTGTTTTTTGCTTTAGCTGGTTATTTATTTATTTTTACACTATGTACTTTTCATTCGAACTTTTTGGTGACTGGTTGTGAAATGAAATTGTGGCGGGTAAATGTTTGGAGCGAGGTAGCGGGCATTATTGTAACGTGCATGCGAGAATGAGTGGCGGTCAAATGTTTGTACGTTGTAGCGTGGAAACGTGCATACCTGGAGCATGCGTGGTGAGTAAAACTGAGAGCAGCTGGTACATGGTTTGCAAAATTAGGTGAACAACGTGCGGTGTGGGCAAATGTTTTGCAATATCAGGTTGAACGTGAGGCTCGAGTAAATGTTTTCCAAAATTAGGGGGAGCGTGCGGTGTGGGTAAATTTATATAGAATCCAGTTCCAGAAAACAACGAAAAGATGATATTTTTTGAACAAAGTCAAAGCAGTGTTAGTCATTGGTTATAAAATATTAAAAGCGCAAATCCCAACACTTAACGACATTACACCTTGATCAAACAAAAGCAAAAGCAAATAATTTCCAACTTGAAAGTTTTCATGGGCATGAGCAAATCTACCATTTCGTACATATGGTGAGCAAAAACACCCGCTTTTTCCAAAAGTAGGTCATCATGGTGCTATAAAACCATGCATGAATGGTTGGATTATGATGGTAACAACACTGCCAACACTAACACTAACTTATACAAGTTACAAGCATGAGCAAGCTTCGAGCATGTAATGCTTATCAGCAATGGCCTATTACTTAGAAAGCTATTCCTCTACCTCATTTTGTTCATTCATTCTATTTCTCATTCGTCTCCATTGCATGAGAGCTCAAGTTAGTCAGTGACAAATAAATTTTGTTATGTTTGCTATGGTATGCACCTGTATAATTTTCCGCGGCCTTTACAATTCACAATAAAGGTTGCAGTCATTCGACCGCACAAAACGGTTACAACCATAATCATTGTTGGATTGTTTCGTAACAGGGAAAAGCCTACTCGTACTATAGATTATGAGCTCAAATCTCAAACTCACCAGAGCCAGTCAAGAAAGCGATAGCGGTTAAAGCATTGCAATTTTGCAATAATGGCAAGTAGGCAAGATACCCGCAGCAAATTTCGACTTTTAGATTATAGCACACGAATGGAAGCTTAGCATCAATTCTTCATTTAAATCCACTAACGTACATAAGTGCAAGGATGTCGACGTAACACATTAGATAGCTCCTTGAGTGCTTTTTCCCAGCTATTTACATGCATGCTCATGAGAGTTTGGTTTGTTATGCTAACAAGAATTACACGTCTAACAGCATGAAGTATTCATGCAGTAGTTCCCAGGTACCGTATGGAAACGACAATCACCTTCAATTCAACATTTTACGGATGCTACAATGTGAAGTGCAAATACGAGGTTTCTGCCCACTCAATTTATAATGCATGCTTTCGTATGTTGCAAAAGGTTATCAAACCAGAATATCAAGGCTTTTGGTGAAAAAAAGTTCAAGGCACCTCACTGCATGCATGTGACAAGGATTAGATAACAATGAATTTCGAATTTTCCTGTCATAGGAGGACAGGACCGATGCGTAATTCACTTACATACAACCGAGCATACGATCAAATCAAAATGAGAATTAGTGGAAGCTTGCAACGAAAAACAGCGCAGATGCTAACGCAGATTAATAGAAAAAAGAAAAATAAACCCAAGTCAACGAATCTGGCATCCCATTTTGATTACAGCTAAAATCCCGCAAATTAATTTTAAAATCACTCATGAATTCATAATACTAACTAAAATGAGTCCACAATGTGTTCCTGAGCAATTTTCCTGATAACGGACACAAAATCTTCTTATTACTCTCTAGTATAAGTATATATTATCATTACAGTATGGTAACCCGATGCGGCCGTTGAGCTTCACAATAGGAAAATCCGTAAAAAACTTAGCATTGAGTAAAATAGGGGAAGAAAGTAGTAAGGGTCCCTGTTTTCATTGAGTATGTTATTTTTCGTAATAAAAATCGAAAAAAAAATAGATCTCTATTCTGGGCCCAATTTTTCCGAATTCTTTGTCAGATTGTTACTCACGAACGATTGAGCATCGGATGGGAATATCTTAGGTACTATTAGGTGTAACGAAGTCTTTTAAAGCATTTTCAAGAAAATTACACCTGAACACATTGCGGACATACATTGTAAGCATTCTGTAATTTAGTACAGAATTTTAAGCCATATGAATTAAAATTAATTGAAGTAGCGAAACAAAGTAATTAAATTTAGAAGTGAGCGAGTAGAGTGAGAGTTGTGGACATGGCAAATTTACTAGAGGAACTATCTAAATTATCCATGTTCCGCAGAAATTAGATTAACCTACAAAATTAACAAGAGTCTGCAACTTAGGACGACACCAAGAACAACCAATAATGAAGAAATTCGCATTCTGTATGCTTTAGGCAGCATTAGGGCGGTAGATAAAGATACCCTAACTAAGAAACCTATAGTTTAAACAAAGAGAAATAGCAGGAAGACGAGGAAGATATTTTGAAATTAAAAGTTGTTTCCTACAAGTAATAAAACAACTATAACTAAAGGTAAAACTGTTTAAGGTCAAGCCAGAGACAAACGAAAATGAAAGCGCAATATAATATTTATATTTCTACGCCCACCAAGCATATACACCAATATCAACAATAAATCCATTAACTTCGTATAAGTAAACAGGAAGAGACCAAAATAAAGTGACAAGGAAAAGAATGAAAATGAATGAAAACAGAAAAACTCACCGTTTCCAAATGCGACAGTGAGAATTATTGATTCTTTTATCACTATTGTATCGACGACGATCCTCAAACAGATCTTTGATTGCAGTCACGCCAAGCACAAACATTACAGGGAGCATTGCGATTTCCTTGCCAAATGCACTGATAGCTGGAATCCAGTTGAGAAGGACGATAGAAATAAAATATAAATTGGCAAAGCGATGAAATTGTTCGAAAAGGTTTTTCGGGAGGAAAGAAAAAGTCGTATATTTTGTTGTCCTGATATGATTGCTAGGATAGTTTCCATTCGGATGGTCTTCATTCGACGTATTGGGGGGCACCAGGTGATTCGGTACAATAGCACGAATTCTTGGATTCTCAGTTTCATCTCTTCTCCAAAAGAATAGTTTATTTTTCAATGAAGTCTTTTGTTGTCTAAGCGTATAAATGGACTCAGATCTGGAGGCTTGTCGAGAATGACCTCGCCAATGTGCACTAACAATACTAGGCCGTTCATGCTCAGCATGACCAGGTGGCAATATGAAATCCGTCTTTGAGGTTGCTCTCACATGCCCTTTGAGATTGCCTTGAGATAACTGATCAACTATTTGGCCCTGGGAGGCGGCACGAGTGTGTCCTTTCTTAAGGGCTGATGGTTTGCCGGTAAAACCCGATGTTGTTCCCAGCCCAGAGTCTACAATCCCTGCCCCAGAGTCATTTCCTTTACATGACATGGCCACACCGCCGCCATGACTCACACTTCTATAATGACCTTTATGAGATCGGGGCACTACTTTTGCTGATCCTGATCCGAAGTTACTACTAATACTAACTTCTGTACCGAGTCCATAGAGCCCGCTAGGTCCACTTTTGACAACTCCACTACTACTGTTAACTGGTTTCGCTTCTCTTGACTGTAAATCTCTACTTGACGTTGGATCTTCAGATAAACTAAAAGTGGATAATTTCTTTTGTAATTTACTCTGATTTTGTTTCTGAACACTACCACTATCCACTCCAAGCGATGTACTTTTTAACAGAGGTTTCTTCCTAGGTTTCATAGGTGAAGCACCAGTTATTCTTGAAGACGAAGAAGGCACCTGAGATTCACTTTTAACCGTCGCAGAACCTTGCTTAACCTGTTCCAACTCTTCTCCACCGTTTCCAATTTTCAATTTGCTTGCACCGGCCATCTCCAAATCCGATGAAGCTCCACCTTCCATCGTTGGAAAAACATACATCGTTGCGCACTGCGCTTCTGCCTTCTCTTCCTTGGTTGACATGCTGATTATACATCTGTGCATAGATTTCCAAAAACAGACAATAAGAATATGACAAAAATTCATACAATTAAATCCCAAAAAAAATATCTGTGGAAAACAAAATAGCTCCACATTCAAACAAAATCGGATTTTACCTTGCATTGCAACTTTAGATGGAAAGGAACGCAGCTTCATATTTCATCCGTTGAGGTGTAAAGGTCAAGTTAGCAACCAAAGTGTTCAGCTTCCCTGAAGTCATTCCGATGACAACATCATTATGCACTATTGCAATGGCATGAACAGTACAACGGTGCAGCAGTGTTAGGAATATGTCGTTAAATAGTAACGGGCAAGCAGGTGCTGTCTTCTCCAGTACAGAACCGCAAGTCAACTGTTCAAGCTAGAAAGAGTGAGAGAGAATTATTAGAATGGGCCGGTTGAGCCAGTACCTATAAGTTACCTAGTTAGAACCTGGAATATTGCTTCTAGTGTAAAAATATTATGTAAATACGATGATTTCGCAATCGATTAAAACTGTCAGTTTGACAACAATAGCGTGCAAGGTTCATATACGTGAAGCTATATACTCATGGAGTCTGCGAACCAGCTTGCAGGCTATGCTATATAGGCATGATTCATTTGACAGAATTTTTTTTAAATTGACAATAAGAGCAAAATAACACTTTAATACAGTTGGTAGGGTTAAGTTCAAGTTATTTTTTCAAATCATTTTTTATACTTATCTCACCCACCTCAACTACATATTAATAATAATTCTACAATGCCTTCATGTCGCCAGTTTCAAACCGAACATATGGGATTGGAATACTTACTGAAAAGAACAGAATAGAGACGATACGTAAAGTATTGATCAAAATAATAAATTAAGTCATATACACAGCAAATATACTAAGGAATAAAAAACTTTTTGCGTGTGTATTCTATAGTCTCAAATACATTTTTAAACAAATAGTCGGCTATCCCGCACTGGAACGGACGCAACATTCAAACTTTCATTTAATAGCTATATTGTATTCAACGTTCTTATACTTAATGTAGAAGCAAATTAAAAATAAGTTGAGAACAAACTTGTGTTGACTCGACTTCATGTAATAAATTATACATAATATTAATACGACCATACATTAAACATGTTGTTCAACTCTAACTGGCATAGTTTTTAGTTTATAATTTAATACAGAAATATGTCGTTACCTTGAAGTATTCTGTTCACACAATCATATATATTCTAGTCTTATGGTTCACATTTAGCTCAAGTCGGAAGACCAAAGTTAACTGCTAATCTCATTCGATCCGTTTCCATCAACTTATTAATCAACCCATCAATGACAACGTTGCGGCTTTAAACGATACAATCCAAAGGGGACAACAAAACGACTTCAGTTAGCACCTAAAATGGAATTCCAACGAATTTTAGTCGTGACAATTAAACAATAAGCTCCAGTCAATTCCCGAGTACAATCTCTATTCAAAGTTTCGTTGTTTTAATAAACAATAATTTTAGAACAACTCAACCTACATTCACTAGCAAACAAAACACACAACAGACCGAGCGCTAAACTAGCCTGTATATTTTACAACATTTAAATCTTCAAACCTGAATGAGCAAACAAACTAACTAACACTCTGCTCCGTAATCCATTACGTACATTAGGCTAGAACTACAAAATCAGCAAATGTGTTAAATGAAAGTGACAAATTGTAATACAAAAATCACCTGCTGAAGAGAGGATCAAGGTAGTGCTGCACAGATGGCTTTTAGTTATAGTTAGTCACGTTTAAAGTTTGAAGACTTTTGACTTTGCTTTTGAACTATAGCCAAGGAATATGCTATTTGAAAGTTGGTGTCTGTGTTGGCTACTCTCTGCATTTAGCAAGTGCACAATGTAACGGGATGTATATCATAGAGTTCACTTGAAGATTTGCGTTTACTGAGTTTTCTCACAGTAGCACTTTGCTTACGACTCCTAGTTAGCTCATTCCGGCAAAAGTGTGTGGTATATGCTAGTAGTATATATGTTTAGCAGTCACACATTCACATATATATATAATTCACATCACGGCTTTATTTAACTTCATTCATTCTCTCTGATTCTTTTGCTTATGGTCACATATGTACGTTTTCTTCCAATGTGTCTTCTGCTCCACTCCTATTTTTTTTGCGTATACCTGACTGTACACATAACAATAAAGGGGTATAATCACATAGTTTTTTTAGTTAGTTAGTTAGTGTTTAACATATGAACTTCTAAATGCTGTTTCCTCCGTGTATCTTTCAGCCTGTGCAGTGTAGTTAGTTAGTATATCACAATAAGGCATCACATAGTTTTAAAAGCATGGGCTTATGTCAGTGCCGTATTACTTGATTTACAAGCCATGACAATGAGAGGAAGCACCTGGTGTCACAAAAAATACAAGGTTTGATAGGTTTTCTTCAGGTGATGTTAGTTAGTTAGTAAGGATTAGGACAAATATCCTAGGTAGATTTTTAGTTCCATCTCTGCCTGTGAATATTTGGAATAATTTATTACTTGGAGGGCTGGCTCGGCTGCAACTATCAAACTAACTGGGAGCGTATAGGATGGAAACATAAGTAGTGTTCAAATGTTTACAGCTTAAAAATAACTAATTAGCAAAAACGAAATTTTTAATGCAAAACTAGCATGCAATGTTATGCATGTCTAAGTTTTACCTATATGCATAGTTTTACATGCTAAAAGCAAAGCGAAGATAACAAACTTGCCAATTTTGGCAACCGGATATGGCATGAATCTCCATTTCTGCATATTAAATTCCTAAAGTTTGGATGCATACAGAGAATTTTAGTTACCATTAAAACTCCGCGTAGTTTTTTCCTGCTACGCTCACAAAGTACTCCACCAACACTTAAAAGGACCCCGCACCGGTAACACAGAAAGATGACATTCAGATGAATTTTTTTCAAATATTCGTCAAATGTTCATTTTTTTGTGCTGAATCCGATTCTGCAATCAGATTTTCCAAATTCGGTTTTAATCACCCGCTACAGGTCACTAAAGGTCAGAAAACAATGAATTGACATTCAGTGAAAAATGGATGCAAACATGATTTTCCAGGTTTTTATTAGCGTAGAAAACGATTCTGAATGGCAAAAACTGAAAAATCCGATTTCAATCCGATTCGGGTATTACTTGTGTAGAAATGACATTCAGTAGAAAAATGATGCAAACATGATTTTCTAGGTTTTTAATAGCGTAGAAAACGATTCTGAATGACAAAAACCGAAAATTTTTATTTTTATCCGATTCGGGTATTACTTATGTAGAAATGACATTCAGTAGAAAAATGATGCAAACATGATTTTCTAGGTTTTTAACAGCGTATAAAACGATTCTCAATGTCAAAAACCGAAAAATTCTATTTTTATCCGATTCGGGTATTACTTGTGTAG
>Ga0210040_10002411_pt1 | contig 26442 bp, 28 predicted proteins | sample CryGeyCG12114_NA_FD_185462 | JGI IMG/M metagenome (GOLD analysis project Ga0210040, IMG submission 185462) | Groundwater microbial communities from aquifer - Crystal Geyser CG19_WC_8/21/14_NA (SPAdes) (version 2) | ecosystem: Environmental > Aquatic > Deep subsurface > Groundwater | place: USA... | reverse complement strand
GAACTGGGGCGTCCGTAAGTGTACCAATCTGTCCTGCCAAAATTTCTGCATCGATTTCCATGGCTTCATCTATACTAATTTCGATATTTTCAGCTACATGATTATTAGCTTCTGCTTCATCCATCTTTTCTGTGTACATTTCAGGGGCGACTTTTAAACCAAAAAGTGGTCCATACATGCTTGTGCATGTTCCATCGCCTGGGGCTGTGCCAATTGTTTCTTGAAAAGCAAACTCTGGAAGTTCGTCCACCACGTCCTCAAACACAAACGGGAAACCATTTTTGCAATCATTTTTTGTTCCCGGTGTTGGTTTGCAGTACATAAAGGAGTAGTAGTTTAGTTTAGAACGCAATAGTTTTGGCAAACATAGCTGTAAAAACCGTTCTGCCAACAAGACCAACTACTCCATACATTATAAACTATCTTTCGGAATCCAACCATATTAACAAACAACTGTCCATTTCAGAATAAATGGGAGTTTTCCTGTGTTATCTGAATATAAATACATATTTTCTACTCTTCAGCTAATGTTGTTTGCACCAAAGAAAACATTGCCATGTAACTAAACGAGCAAAACTACTGCTTTTATTTTGAAATAGACAGCATATACTGAAATATATGTTTTGCATAAAACAACAGCATTGTAATCGAAAAATAAACATTTCGCTGTTGATTTCTATACAAAATTATCTACTTTTCGGCGATTTTACACCTTAAAACGACGAAACAAAAAAATTCACAAATTTTCGGCAAAAAATTGTAAAAAAAATCGGCGCACATGTCAAAAGTTATACTTAGGCATCATAACTCCTAATATTTACAAATCGAAAATAGTCAGCTCTCTAAGTCTGTTACCGGTTCGGTCCGTGTCAAGCTATTGACACGAAACGAAACGAGAATAATGACACGAACCGACACGTGCCATTCCCTAGTACAGGCTGGACTTTCTGTCCTTACATTGGCACTACTGGCAGCATAGTTTTCGGGATTTGGCTTTATAAATAAATTGAAAGTTGCTTCCTCTTCGTCATTTATTTTTGCATGTTTATCCTAAGATAAATAATCATGAATATAGTATATCTATTTCTATGGTTTATCCATAAGTGAGGTTTGTGGATTGATTGGATGTCATTAAAATTGATTTATTTCCGAGCTGTTGGATACCAACTGTATCCTTTGTCAAGGTAAATAAGTTCCTTAGTAGTAAAAGGACCGAAATGTACAAATACAGAATGAGTAGTCAATTTTTTTTTTCATCCAAGTTACGTCGCATCTTAAAGTGAGTTTCGTATTCTTTAATTCATGGATGTTATTAATAAAAGTAAATAAATGTGCAATTGGAAAAATAATGCATACTACACTGATCGATAAGCTACAGAATATTGTTCGGTCTACTACATGTACATTTGCACCACTATAGTGAAAGAAAGTGGTTGAGCTTTGTGTTTGTAGTTTTGCCCCATTTTGGCCAGTTTTGCCCACCAGCGAGCCAAATTGCCATATTGGCTGAGCAAAACACAACATTGAATTGAATGTTGGTTATGGTTATGGTTTGCTCATCGTTTATTTGATGTCTTTTTCCCCAGAGCAAAGATCTCGGAGCTGGCCCTTTGACTTGTCATATTTGTTTTCGGATGGGAATCATGAGTCCAGCATTGTGCATCTGCTGCAACTTGATAGGAACCCAGAAAATGGGGAAATGGGTACTCCTCCACTGGTGGGGGATGTGACAAAAATTGACCCTAGCTCATGGATCCAGGGAAGGGAGCCTTCTTCAAAACTCAATCTTATCTCATGGCTCATTGATGGTTGTCTCTTTTACAATCCTCCTGGAGTGAAGTCACAAGAGACTCAGTCTCCTCAGGCGTGCCCCAAAAGTGCAGAAGGTGGGCTCGCTTCTGGACACGACCAAATCAACCCTTCAGAGTATCAAACATTCGACGGATTTTTTAACAATCTTTTGAGAGTGGATCTTGGAGCAGTTGGTATATAGTACAACTACCCCGCGTGCATGCATGCTCAATTTTGATAATGTTCTCATAGGCTACGGCTACATGATGATGCCCCTCACTTTGAATATATAATGTAGACACACCACTGTTGCGAAGAGTTGCTCCTGTGTATGCGGATGGCACATACGAGCCTGTCAGCTCCCGCAAGTTGAATCCCATGAGTATTTCCCAAAGACTGATGCATCGGAAACCGGTCTGCGGGACTGAGAGTTCCCCGAGTGCTTGTGGCTCCAAGACTGGAAAGTCGGCATTCCTTGTATTCTTTGGTCAGCAGGTGGTAGAAGAAATACTGGACTCTCAGAGGGCTGCATGTCCTCCAGAATATTTCAACGTGCACATTCCCAAGAATTTGAGCACCGGAGGGAAATCCAAAATGCCCTTCCTCAGAACAAGGTGGGATCAGAAGACGGGACATTCTCCTGGCAACCCTCGACAGCAAGTATAAAAGGCCCATATTTTTGTATGCATGTATATAATTGCATTCTTTCAGATTGGAACTGCTATGGGTGATTTTTTTATGCTGCATAGTTAAATGAGATCACACCTTGGATTGACGGGGGTCTAGTGTATGGAGTGTCCAAAGCCTGGTCTGATGTGCTCCGAACCCATCCAAATGGCTCACTAGTTCCATTTGGATTGCTTGCATCCGAAAATGATGACGGTTTTTTCCCTGCTACTAACCATGTACGGCTGCCGTTGGCAAATCCTCCACCCCCAGCTTTCCACTCCAAGTACACCAAAATGGACGAGACGGAGAAGGTGGACCGATTTTATGGTATATGCAGTTGCACATCTGAACACCATTTCGTATACTTTTCATCTATAAGGTTCCGCTTTGGTAATATACTCACTTATGGAATCTAGTTTTAGGGAATCCAAGAGGCAATGAAAATCCATTCCTTTTATCATTTGGCATACTTTTGTTCCGTTGGCATAACCAGATTGCCACATATTTGCATGACAGTAGGCCAGCCTGGAGTGGGGAGAAAATATTTCAGGTTCAGCCAGAAAAAATAATATACTTCTTTTTTTTGCATATGAGATTTAAGGATGTAGAATTTTTAGGTATTACTTATAAATAGTTTTTGTTTGCTCATGCATAGGAAACTCGAAAATGGGTGATTGCCACTTACCAACAAATTGTGCTCTATGAATGGCTTCCGGAATGGCTGGGAGAGGAGTTAGAACCGTACAAGGGATATAATCCCAGTGTGGACCCACAAATTGAGCAGTTAGTTTAGTTGAGGATCCCATTCTCAGAATCCGTATTCCTTCAAGATTTTTTTATACACGCATCAGTCTCTCTCTGTGTGTGTTTTTGTTTTTTGTGCGTATAGGTTTTTCCAAACAGCAGCTATGCGATTTGGACACACACTGGTGCCCCCTGGAGTGTACATGCGGGACTATGCTTGCGCCCATTGCATGCCCATCCCTTTCTACGGACTAGCCAACTCCTCTGCCTTCAGAGCCAATGAAGAGCCTTTCATACAGCACAGTCAATTTCAGGCTATTCGCACTTGCAACAGCTTTTGGAGGCCTCAGGTAAATAAATGGCCCATATGCCCATGAGGTGCATCTTATAATGATGACTTTGATTTGAGTTATTCATGTGAGCTATGCAACTAATGGACACATACAGGAGCCCATGCAAATGAACTACAAGGGCAACCCATGTGCTCAAAATGGACTGAGCAAGAAGGATTTTGCGGACATTGACTTGATCTTGATGGGCATGGCTTCCCAACGGGCTGAAAGGGAAGACAACATGATAGTGGAAGACTTGAGGGGCAACGTTTTTGGTCCCTTGGAGTTTTCTAGGCGGGATCTCATGGCCATCAATATACAGAGAGGACGGGATCATGGTTGGTTTTCTTTCTTCTTACTCTATACAGCGTTTCTTCAAAAATTCTTGTCTTCCCCCCATTCCTGTACGTCGTATACGTAGTTGGTTGGTGGGTGATGCATGTGCAGGGATTCCGGACTACAATACAGCAAGAGAGGCATTTGGATTGACCAGGATAAATTCAGTGGAAGAGTTTGTGAGTCTAACTGGAACACACACACCAGTGGAGGATCTCAAACTCATGGAAAGGATGCATGGGGAGGACCCATGGAGCCACATGGATGTATGGACTGGGGGACTGTTGGAGACGAGTTATAGGCCCGGGCCTCTGTTCAGAGCCATCATTAAGGACCAGTTCACGAGGATCCGGGATGCGGACAGGTTTTGGTTTGAAAACAAACTGTGGAATCCCGTGTAAGCTATATAGCTACGTTACGTGTACTACACATGCACACAAATAATAAACAATGCGGGCTATAGGCACGTGCGATTTGATCTATTGTCATGATTGATTTCTGTAGACGTTTCAAACAAGAACAAATAGATCGGATAAAAAGCATTTCAGTTTTTGATGTGGTTGTGTCAGGCACTCGGATGTTGCAAGAAGATATCCAAGTGAACCCGTTCAAAGTTCCTGATCAACGTAAATCATTTATTGGCTCAGAGCTTATGATATATATAAACACTACGATGAATCCAAATGTTTGAGCTTCACTAAAAGTTTTTTTTGGGGGGTTTTAAAGAGCACTTTGAAAAATTTTCGGAATGCTTTGCTGGAAATGTATACTGGGAGTCAGTGGAATGCGAAACATACGATGGAGAAGGACAAAAAACAGGGAACCATCCATGTTGGAGTTTCCCACAGGTCGCTGATAGTTTTACTTGAACCAATTGATTCCATTGCAATATACTAATAATTGTAGGCTTATGCTGTGGATTTTTTCAGTTACTCTCCTCAAAGGTGCCACTTGAAAATTGTACAAAGTTCGGGACATATGACTACTTTTATGGAAGTGAGATCCCATACATCTTGACATTCCTGTCTATAGGACTTTTCACATTGGGTGAGTATGTACTATGTATGCGGCGTGGTATACGAATGATAAAAAAGTTGGCAAATCTATAAGTTTTGTTAACTGTGTACCGGCAATGACTAGCTGTGTGTGCATGTGCATTACTATATTACTAATATACAAAACAGGAGTGGGAACATTTTTGCCTCTACTGCGGCGAGTGTGCCAATTGTTCAGCAAGAAGGAGGAGACGGAGGAAACTGAGAGGAGACTCAGGAGCACGAGATCATCTACCGGAAGTGATGTGGACACTTCCACTCCCATTTCAGGTACGTTGGACTCCCTGCTGCTACTCCACCCCTCGTAGTCCCAATGTATATACTCTCACCTCCTCCCCCCTCGCCTCGCCTCGTGTATAGAGGAATCCTTATTCAAAATCTTCTCCTCATCCACACTGTACACAGCGAAAGAATGGCAAGGATATGCAGAAGGGTCCCGACCCATTGTGCTCACCTTTACAAGCACTGACCAACTGGAACTAAGGAGTCATGGCGGTCAAATTCTCAGAGTTTTTGATTTCACGGGCAAAGGCATGGTGGAAATCATCATTGTGGACAACAATCGACACATTGTCATAAAAAATCCGGCTGAGTATGACTGCGCACTGGAATTTAGTAGCTCCTATTTGAAGGATACGTTTTTGAAAATATTTGAGAAAAGGTTTGCTCAAATTTTTTAAAAGACTCACACAATGCGGACATTTTAACTCTGGACAGCTTATTGTAACTTTGTTATTCAGACTAAAAGGGAAATTGAGTATACACCAACGCCACGGGACGCTCAAGCAGTCTTTATCCAACACGGTGACCAAAAGGAAGCGGATGTCACGACTGGAGAAATTCTTCAGACTCGTATTTGCACAAGCATTTAACATTGATCAACCCAAAGGGGGATACAGGCTGGAAGATCCCAAAGTCATCAAAGAAGCTCTGCAAACGGAGCTGACTCGCCAGGAATTCGCAGATGCTCTTGGGATTAACAAAGGGTCCCAATTTGTTGAGAAGGTGACTTTCTCAATCCATATATAGTGAATGATACTGGGAGCTGCATGGACTCAAACTAATATTGAACATAGCACAAAATATGTTTTACCACCGCCCTGTCCTTATTTGTATGAAGATGTTCGACTTGGTGGACCGGGACAAGAACGGGTACATTAGTTTCCGGGAGTTCCTGGACATGCTCATCATCTTTGTGAAAGGGAGTGCGGAGGACAAGGCTCAGCTCATGTTTGACATGTATGACATTGAGCGCCAGGGAAGGATCAGCGCAGAGGAGTTCAAGTCCATGATCGCCTCCATGGTGGACGCTGCCAATGCCAATGATGTGAGCCACTCCGATGTGGACCAACTGGTAGCCACCATGCTCCACAGTGCCGGCGTCAAAGACCATGTATAATGTTATAGTAATAGCTTGGCTCATCTGCACACATATATGTAGTTATTTATTACATTTGGCATACTGAAAAGCTTATTACTAATGGACTGTTGGTCTGCTCTAGTCTGAAGTGACCTTGGCTCAGTTTCAAAGACTCATGCTCCAACACAAAGACACGTTGGGCTACGCGCACTTGAATTTCTCGGGAGTGAACGTCCCTGGACAACAGCAGCAGTCCAATGTGGACACGAGTCGTGCTCAGGCTGCCAGGAACACCATGATCAGCATCTACTCATTCCCTCCACAAAAGTAAAGTTTACAGTCACCATTTCCAGGGCTATGCATATACATAATAAGGCAATGAGCTGATGCTGATGAGATTACTCTTTAATTTTCTGTGTGCACGTGTACAGGGAACAGGGGAGTGGGGCCAGTGGGGAACTGGATGAGCCTCCAAAAGAGATGCAAAAGTCTGAACTTTTTGTGACCACCAGTGCTGGCCGGGGAGAGCTGAGCCAAGTGAGCCGATGGATCCAGTCGTACAACAAGCAAGTATTTTGGGTCCTCCTGTACACACTAGTGGTCATTGCCATATTTGCTGAAAGAGCCTACAGTAAGTATATAGATAGATAGGCTACAGGAAGACAGGAATACTTAAAATCATGATTAGATTAAATAAGTACATAGTTATAATAACATATTGCGAGTCATTTTTTTCCTCACAGAATATTCCGTGGAAAGTGAGCATGTAGGTATGTATAGATGGATGGATAGTACTGAACCTTTGAAAGTTGACCATATATGTATGGCTAGATATGAATTTGGTGTGTTTTTTGGCCATACATAGGTCTAAGACATATAGCAGGATATGGAGTGTCGGTGACCCGTGGGGCCGCGTCAGCCATGATGTTCACCTACGCCACACTGTTGCTAACCATGTGTCGGAACTTGATCACCAAGTTGAGGGAAACATTCCTGAACAAGTTCATCCCTTTTGATTCGTCCATTAGTATGCACAAGTACATTGCCTGCTTGGGCCTCTTGTTCACACTGGTCCATGTCATTGGTCATGCCATCAACTTTTATCACATCTCCACACAAAGTGCGGCGGACTTGAGTTGTTTGTTCCGTGATTTCTACCGCCCAACCCATGTGCTTCCAAAGTTCCAGTATTGGTGTTACGGGACCATCACAGGGATCACTGGGGTCTTACTAGTAGTCCATGCCATCTTCATCTACACGTTCTCCACATCGTACACGAGGATCTACTCTTTCAGGCTATTTTGGATCACCCACAGATCCTATCCCTTGTAAGTATCAAACTCCATGGATATGCATCCATGTACAAGGTCTATATTATGCATGCTTCAGGGGAGTGACGGGGGACACCTTACATATACATATAGCAGCCCTAGAAGAATTAATTATCCTGACCGACTAACATATAGATGAAGGAAACAAAAAACTTGATCTTTTGGTGTGTAGGTGGTACATTCTCATAATTTTGCATGGATCGGGTCGACTGGTTCAAGAGCCAATATTTGCCTACTTTTTAGCTGGTCCACTGGTTCTGTTCGTAGTGGACCATTTAATTACTACGAGCAGAAAACGAATTCAAATCCCTGTGATCAATGCTGAACTACTTCCCTCAAGTTAGTATATTATTGTTTCTAAACCAGACCTCTGCATTACTGCATATTGTGTATTGTCTCACAATGAGGTGCTTTAGGTGGGTGGCGGAGTTTGGAAATGAGAAATAGCTTAAAATGATTCGGAAATTCGGAGAGTGCCAACAACAATCCCTTAAAATATTACTTCCCCATGCTCAAGTGTACATATGCTACGGTTGACCCAAGGTATATAGAATAGTATTTGTAGAAGGTACGGTAATTGAACGAAAATTGCTTAGCAACATAAAACTGAAGAGTTTTTAATATTGCGTTTCAAATGTTAATTTTAAACGCTGATGGAAAAAGCAGTAAACAAGCTCCCAGATGACGTCATCTGGGAGCTTGTTTACTGCTTTTTGAAAAATTACTAAGCAATTGCCACCCCCTGGGTTGACCAAACAAATTTTGGAAATCGAGAATCAATTTTCGATTTTTCTTATGGAAAATAACATGGAAAAAATCTCGAAATTAAGGGGACCGACCCCCTTACCGTTTTTTTTTCGATTTTGACGACACGTGTATTTAGATGCACGTAAAAAAATACACTTTTTGATCCTGTGAGAGTTAGCGGCCGTATCTAATATTTTTTGGGGTTCTTATTGAAGTCTATTTGAGCTATACTAATACTACGATGTACAACTCCGCCACCCAATTTCGGCATCTCATTGTCAGTCAGTCAGTCAGTAGGGATACACCTAACGGCGGCGCTCGATGGGAGTTGAGCGCCCCCGTTAGGGTACACCTGATACCTGAAGCAGTGTACTTTCGTAGATTTATACGCGTGTAAATCTCCCAGTTAATCAGAGCAGACCTCCCAACTCTACCTACTGATCTGATTGGCTGGAACATTTACGCGCGTATAAATCGACGAAAGTTCACTGCTTCAGGTGTACCCCTACCCCTAGTGTGTGTAGTGTCGTTCTCGTTAGTGTAGTACTGTAGTAACTATGTGCTATATAAATGCGCTGTATCCGTTGCTATGAGATGAGACTATGAGCGATGTCATCTGAAGACTATCATCATAACATAATCGACGCTATTCCGTGTGTCCGTGTGTGTGCACACGGAATTTCAAAATTAAAGTACAGCTATTTCAGCTCAAAGTTATTTGGCAGTGACTACTTTTTGCCAGTTCCTAGGATAACGAAATTCAAAAATACCTAATTTTAATTTGAGACATGTATGTTTTTGAATCAGTTTGTTGATTCTAGGGAAATATAAAACTTTGGTTGCCACAGTTTTTGAATAATTTTGCAATCTAGGTAGAAAAAAATTTGGAGGGAATTTATATTTTCACGAAAATGAATATTTGATTACAGTTAATTTAATTGTGTTAACGGTAAAGTAATCAGGTTGCATGATTGAAAGCAACAGACGGTAATCGAAAGTCGGAATTGAACAAACCGACGCTATACCGATTGCCCGTTTGTGTCAATACAACAGTTTATTATTCTAGGGCTGGTTGGCAATATAATAAACCTCAGCAAGAGGGTATTAACGAAGCCGGTTTATAAGGAATTATTTATATTAATATTTAAAAAAACCAGTAATAATAATTAGGGGTTTTTATCGTTTTTCGGTAGTCGGATGTTGAACCACTGACTTGAAATCGCACATTCAAAATGAATCAATCACATTTGATTTTTGCGCCAATAATAATAGTACTACAAATTTGTACAATATACTTATCACATGATGAAAAAATTACCTTACTGTTTCAAATTGAAACAACTAATTAAAAAATGAAACCACTTTTTGATCGATTGGGGTTATACTACATCTTAGCTGAAAACGGCGCATTGATCTTTAACCTCGTTCCAAACAGAGTGTGTTAACACAAATTCCAACTTGCGTTTTCAGGTGATTTTCCATTTAACATGTAGAGCATAGGGCGCTCCCGTTTCTACAATTATAAGACTCGCCTTCGCAGGCTTCGTAATAAAGTCTCTGTAAGACCATAGATAACTTTGCTTATTTTGGGTATTACTAGAAATGGAGCATAGACTGCAGTTTTTAATACATTCTGAAATCAATAAAATCTTTTGTGACAGAACGCACCCGAGATTCCATAGTGAGTTCTTATCTACACAATTACTGAACGGCGTTGAATTATGACTATGTACAATATTAATCGTAAAACATTGGTTTTTGGTATGAAAAAAATATTCATAATCACATATCCAGAATCGTCAAATGTAGTGCAAAAACGGCCGTATATATATTAAGTGATTTAAAGTTTTAACATGGAAAATTGGTATTTAAAACATAGGCGAGCAAAAAAAAAAACCGAGCAAAAAAATTCCATTTGTAGGTATCGAACTCTGGCCTGCCCATCCCATATCCCGCAACACTACCAACTAGTTCAAGCTAGGTCACTTGCAAGGCACACGCAAAATCCTCCTATACATGCCGCAACGTGATTTACACTTAAACGTTTATTATTCAGCAATTAACCAACAGATTTGCGATTGGAAAACATCAGTTTCAGCTAAACCGTAATTACAATCACTATGCAAAATTTTACGACAATCCGTTCAGTTTCGTGGTTGCCCCAACCGAAACCGTGTTAATGTCACAAAGATTTTGTAGAAGCTTTTGGGTGAAAGCCAAGCTGCAATGTATTTCAATGTACCTTCCCACTCTGCGCTTCTTTCTCTCTCTCTCTCAGTTTCTCTTTTGTAGCTGTTCTCAATAACTTTACTAAAGCAAAGTTAATAATCAGGTTTTGATCGATCATTAAGGTGTTTTTTTCTGTAGGGAGTTTTTATTTTTACGGTAATTAACGGGCAATACTGCATTAAGTCTACTGCGGTAAAATTATTTGGGCCTAAGAATTAAAAAAATTTCAAGTTAAGGTTCGTGAAAATAAATTCAAACACACTATACACACATGAATGCTTCATTTCAGTAATTTGTTGATCAATTTTGGCAGCATGTAAACCTGAATATGAAATAGGAGAAGCATCATGACAGGGCTTTTTAAATCCGATTTTCAAAGTCAATAGCGCATTGTATGCAATAAGTCTGTTTAAGAAATTATCTTGACTATATAGCCGGGCCCACTGGCTTATGGCCAGACTCACTCTTACGAGCAAAATTTAAAACCTGCGGAATTTTCAATCATCTACAAAATTTCTGACGAACGGTAAGTTTCTAGAATGTGATAAACAAATTGTATAAGAGTGAAACAATATCGAAACAGAGTCGTTTATCACATTCTAGAAACTTGCCGTTCGTCAGAAATTTTGTAGATGATTGAAAATTCTGCAGGCTTTAAATTTTGCTCGTAAGAGTGAGTCTGGCCATAGGCCAGTGGGCCCGGCTACTCATAATTAATTTGCCACCAGAGCTGGTTCATTTGATATTATTACTCTGCACACAGACGTGACGAAATTGGAATTCCCCAAGCCCACTGAATTTGAGTACAAATCTGGTCAGTGGGTTCGAATAGCATGCAAAGCAATCAATTCGTATGAGTTTCATCCATTCACCCTGTCTTCCGCTCCTCATGAGCCCAACTTGACGGTCCATATCCGTGCCGTGGGTCCGTTCACAAATTCTGTTCGAAAAATCTACGAGCGCTCTTTGCCCAAGATTTATTTGGATGGGGCTTATGGGGAAGGACATCAGGACTGGTGGCGCTATGAAGTGTCCGTTCTAGTTGGCGGAGGAATAGGGTGAAAAAAAAAAACTTTTTTCCATGTTATGCATCTTACAGTGATGAAAAGATGAAATTTTATTATATAACATTTATAATATAACATTTATGAGTGAGACTAATGATACGTTATAATGAAATGTATTTGTTTACAATGATGTAGAGTGACTCCATTTGCATCCATACTGAAAGGTAAACGTCTCTAACGTTACACTATACATATTTAGATATATACATTCATGTGCGTGCAATGGATGCATATATAGACCATCCGGAAAAAGGAGGTAATTTTTTCCTGTCCTGTGTGTGTTAAATTTGTGTAGCAGGATAGGATAAAATTTACCTTCTTTTTGCGGACAAGGTATAGATTATATGGATGCATAAGAGTCTCTTTTTTTGTGTACAATATTTATATAGATGTGACGGGAGGCTCAAGTTGGAGTCGCAGAAATTGCAAGAAGATTTACTTCCTGTGGGTGACTCGAACACAAAAACAATTTGAATGGATGGTGGATATCATTAGGTGAGTGCCATGCCAGCCAGCCAAATGGACACGCTTCAGTCCGGCCGTTTCTTTCTACATTCATTGACCATCATATATGAGCACACATTAGACTCCCCATTATTGGCCCAGTCTATATTGTAATCATATTTATTATTGGTATATTGGATGCATACGCAGGGAAGTGGAAAATCACAAACTCATTTCTGCCCATGTGTTCATCACTCAAATATATGATAAATTCGATCTACGCACTGTCTTATTGGTATGTAATCAACAGTATTTAAAATCTCCATTTTGTTTGGCTCTTCCATACACACAATAAATTGTATAATACTTAAAAGTACTATCCATATAGTCCCTGATAATTAATTATATTTAGTACATCTGTGAGCGACATTTCCAGCGGGTGAGTAATCGATCTTTGTTCACGGGACTCAAGTCAGTCACACATTTTGGACGCCCAGATTTCCAATCGTTTTTTACATCTCTAACCAGGCTACATCCCAATGTAAATAACATCAACAATACTGCACACTTGTTTGTTGCACATTATTCTGTACTATCTGTACCCTGTCCTTTGCTTGTGCTTCATGTGCTTCATATTCATAGTCAATGATAATTTGACAATAATGACCCTTGTGTATATTGTCCATGTACATAAGGTGCGAACATTTGGAGTTTTTAGTTGCGGTCCTGTGCCCATGACTAAAAGTGTGGACGCAGCGTGCACAACCCTTTCGTCCACAAGAAGCGATGACCAAAACAATGGGATCATCTTTAGGCATCATTTTGAAAATTTTTAAATGCACAACACATAAATGAACAAGGAACTGAGTACATTGAAAGCATATATACTAATTAGTATATATTTCTCAATAGTTTATTTCCCGACACGTGCAGACGTGCAGTCTGAGCGAGCACAAATCTGTGTATAGTGTAAAACATAATAAAAAATATATAATAAAGAATAAAAGCAATCGTCAGTTGCACACCATTCAGCAATTCACTATTCGCAATCTAAGTTATCTAAAATAGTTCATTTAATTATTAGATACCAACATCTACACATGGTATTTACTCTACTTACTACAATGTAAAGTAGCTCAATGTACAAAAGAATATATATGGGACTAACAACAGGAGTCGTTCCCGCTGAACCTAACACAGCAGGGTTTTGTGATGATTTTTGTCCAGTAAAAAAGTAAAATACTGATGATTACGGATTACGGAGTATCAGTATAGCCACCCTATAATGGACAATCCACTCGAGATTCTTGATTCCAATATGAAAATATGATAAAAAATACAGGTCCCATCTAGTATGGAGTATGTACCAACTAGTAGCTAACTGAAAGTTGAACAATATTCTTTAGGGATGGTGAACGAAAGGAAGGATCGAAGGATGGAATGAATGAATGACGAGAGCGGGGTGAGAGAGAGAGGATTCCCAACTGTATGTATGTTCATCTGTTCATCATATGGGACTAGCATCACGCCATGGAACCCATGGAGCAGATTGCAACAATCATTTTCACAGAACAATCTTGTTCACTGCAAATGGAGATTCAAATCATTCAAATCTGGGAGTTCCTTGTCCTCGTTCAAGTGTAACGTGCAGTCAGTGTTTCTTTTTTCGATTGAATCCCTGAATAGGCATGTACGGTGGGACGGGGTCCCCAGATGAGGACGAAGAGCATTTACTACTACTTGGACGGCTAGTTGACTCTTTCCCTCCAGCATTTTCCGCTGAGGGCTCAGGTGGCAATGCTTTAGGACATGCACGGAACTCAATGATGGACGGATTTCCCCCTTTACCACGGCTTTTGTCGGGAATACGAGGAGGGGGGCAATTGGACGAGAAATGACTTTGATTGATGGTACATTCAGGAGAAGCTCGAGCTTGCCCACCCTCACTGCTGTCAGGATCGGAGCTCCGGCAGGACTCGGTGGCAGCTTCAGCCTTGAGTCGAGCCCTTTCCTTTGCCCGCCGAAGACGAGCCTTTTCTTTGTCGTACAGCATCTTAGCCAGCTCTCGGTCTTGTGCTTCGATTGCCATTTTTTTATCAGTTTCCAATCTCTCCATCTCCTGTTGCAGTTGCTTGGCCAGCGCCTGAAAAAAATATGACACTATGAACCAACAATTTTAAACTAGACACACACAAAGTATCATAGCAAGAGCTAAAAGTACACCAGAAGACTGTTAGTTAGTTAGTGGGCTTCTACCCGTGAAGATTTGGCCAGCAAAGGGTCGACCGAGTGAGTATCTAGTCATGAGCACTGAAACTACATGCACTAGACACACACACAGTGATCCTTGAGGGCGCAAAGGATGGGAGCAGCCAGCTGTTGGCATCATATATACTCGACACTTGGAGAAATACTTGTCACCCCCCGGCTCGGGCAGCAGAGACAGCGATCCCTTAAAAAAGGAGGGATGAGAACAAGGATGTGGGAATTTACCTCGTCCTGCTCTTCTTGCTTCCTGCGGACCAACTCGATTTGAGCTTCCAGATCCAGTTCCAGTGTTCCTCCTGCAGAGTCGTCATACCCAGATGCGCACAACAACTCATGTTCCACACATAGAGGGCGTTCCGGAGAGCTCCGGCGCTTCTCTAATGATGACTCCAGCCGTTTCTCAGTGTACCCAGCGGCTCCACCAGGGACGTCTAATGTTTGTCCATCATCAGTAGCAGCTCCTGAGCCTTCTTCCACAGAAATCAGTCTGGCCAACAGTGCATCTTCCTCCGCTCTACATTACAAGACCATATTATACAAGTGTCCGCCACTTTTAGTGTTTTACTCGATGAAATGATGGGGACCAACCAAAAGACTTACTGTCGTTGGAGAATGCTCAAATGTTCCATCCGTTTCCGGAGAGCATCTTGCTCTTCTTGACGTTGGGCTTCTTTGGCTCTTGGCGTATCTTCTCGAATTATCGCATTCCGGCTCCTATTCCCGTCGTAATGGTGTGTGACTGCCCATTAAAAACACAACTGAAAGCTTAGTATAATCACCCACTAGGAGTACACATTTACGACACGGACACTGACTAACTAGGTAAGTGACAGTGACAACAATATACAAAGAGATACTCATACTTTCTTCCTTCTGGAGCCGAAGAGCCAAGGCCTCATCTTCGTGAACAGTCCATTGACGACAAACTGTAAATGAAAAGTCCCGTATTAGAAGTACTGTAATTGATTGATTGATAAATGCATTTGATTTATACTGACATGAGTATAGTGGAAAACTTACTATTGTGGACCTTTCCAGCAGAAGGCAAAGTGCTCGTGGGTGGTTCCTCATCCTCACCAGCAGAATCAACATAAGACCCACTAGCCGAATTATCTATTTTTGGCTTTCTCCTCTCCATTTGATTTGATTTATTCAATTTTTACGTGTTTCCAAGTCAAAACAATGTTCTGATCTCCACTCAGTCAGTCACACGGAATTCAAGATTGATGATCCATATAAATCTTACTTAGCTGATAAACTGCATTAGATGCAATAAGCTTCACTGTTTACAACATCAAATAAGGATTTCCTCCCGAACGACAATCCCATTGGCCATTTATTTACAACTCCAAATAACTGCTGCAAATTAACACAAAGAAACAAATCACATTCAAACCACTTTATTAACGTGTCGAATACACCAAGTATTCCCTCTGGTGAGGTAACCCAAATTCAACATTCAAAACCACCTGTTGCATTATAAAACGATAGGAAAGGAATTGAGCTTGAATCGAGGAGAGGATCACAGCGACCTGGAGCTTTTATGATTATGATTAATAATAGTAGTATAGTAGACTGGAAAAATGTTCCTTTTGTTCTCAATAAACATACCAAGTGCGCAGTTCAATTTGTTCGTCATCAAGTGGAAATGAGGATGGTCTCTTTTATTTTATTGGAACACCCAATAAAGTGCAAGGTCCAATAAGTGTTTTGATTTTCTGGTCCACCATCTCTCTGTATTCTGCTCCTACCTTCGTGATGGAGTCAAAGTATCAGTGAATTGCACATTTTTAGTGACGAGAGACACTCACACTACTGTCCTAAATTAGTATTATTAATTAGCCAGAGCAACAGTTTGTTGTTAAATTACCTAAATGGATCGTGCGTGACTTTCGTGAGTGACTATGGATTATGGATCGGTGTGATGGTTGACACAATGTGATTAGGTTTCTGAAGAATGTGTTGTTTTGTTGTGTGGGTCCACCCCCTTCTGATTATTGAGTGTCAAAATAAGATTGAGAATGACAAATACTATTTCCTCATTATTCCATTTGGCAAGTTTCGAGAAAGTGAGATCCTTTTTTCTGCGAGAAACTCCTGTGAAACCCTTCTATTCTATCTCTATCGTTCGTTCGTCGTTCTCTCCGTCCTCGCTTTCTTCCCGAAATCCCAATATCCCAAAATCCCAATCCCATCCCAAATAGGAAGAGAAATTCACAAATGCATTTCTTTCAATGGCTCACTCACTGACTCACTGCTCCACTGGTCCACCCACGTACATAAGCTGTTTATTATAGTCATAATAGTTAGCTCTTTTTCCGTCATGTCAATAATTTGTAGTGCACTTTTTTCTCTCCCCCTCCTTGCGCAGTTCAACTCAATTACATTTAATACGGACAGGGCTAAAGTATGTGGCCTCTATGATGGATGTTGTGATAAAGATAGCATGATGAAAGAATTTATTGTATAATACTAGTGTATATTAATATTTGTATGGATGAAACGGTGATATTATGATGATTGATATAATAATGAGATCATATGCATGATGACTATGATGAGATGAGAAAAGAGGAATAATTCTCACTGATTTCAATTATTCAATTCCATTTTTCCATATTCCCATATCCCATCCATATGTGTGCATTCAAAATTCGAACAAAAAAGCAATCATAATAATAGTTGCCCATAGGAAGGGCCAAAATTATACTTTATTGCTACGCAGTTGCATCTTTACCATATTCAATTCGAACGATAACGTTAGTGTTAGTTTAGTGTACTACAATTACATGCACATTAACCAAGCTACTATCAAGTACATATTTACTTTGGTTCATTAATTGAACTTTCATTGGAAAACGTGAAACGTCCTCACATATCAAATAATCAAATTAAAATACATAGATGTGATCAGATGAGACTGTCAGACTTGGACTCACATACTCTGCTTGTTATCGCGAGTATCTCATCGGTCTTTCTTTCGGTCATGCCTGCTCAAGTAAGTATATATATATATAGGGCAGAGGGCAGAGAATATGCTCACTGGACTACACGACGCACGCATTTTGAGAGACAAGACTTCCTGCCTCTGCCTCTGCCTGCATGGACCCTGCTGAACGCCTGAACCCACTGCATGCACGCATAGCACATTTGAAAACGACAAGAGAGCGGTCAAGGAAACAAATTTTAAACCTACAGCTTTCATCAGTCCGCTTCGCATACAATCCCATTCTTCAAATACATTTCATCAAATAATATAATACATATTATGGTCAACTCACTAAAAGGTACAAGTTATAAATACTGTCCTCATCTTGGTTCGTACAGTAATGCACGAAAAAATAAATGACATGAGGTAATTGATAATTCGGTAATCAAAATCAATATAGGAGAATTACACGTGGTGAGAGCACCAAAAAAATACTGGAATAATATAAACGTGTTTGGTAATGGATACAACTAATGACATTGTTGTGATTGCGGCATGCTACGTTATAATATTTAGAACTGATTGGATGAGTGATCCAAAAGAACTAATAAGGACTACATGGGATTGAATGATGTCTTTTTAGTCTTCAGTTGTTTGCGCCGCGTCCAGGATGGCTTCAAATGAGAACGGGAGGAATGCATACCCAGCTCCAGCATAGAACTTGTTCTGGAACTCCACCCTACACATAGAAAACATCAAGCATAAGGAATTAATAATTGAGGAGACATGTACCTGATAAACGATATATGCACGAGTCCATAGCTCAATAAGAGTGAGTTCAAGCCAAGCCAAAATGAAATACAAAAATACAAACCAATGGAGTCGGAGGGTGTGCAGGAAAGCGGACAGACCCTCCATGAGGACGAGGATGCCCAGGGTGAGTCCAGCCCAGGCAGCAAATATTGCCCACAAAACGATGCCTCCGTACCATTCCGTTTGTGACAGACCGATCCGCATGACCATTCCCCATAATACTTCCGACAACTCTATATGATAATATATGTGGGTGGAGTGTTCATGGTTAGCCAAGCCAGTTTACAACTGTAGACAAACTGACAAACTAATGCATGGATGGTTGGATGGATAGGGGATGATGGGGATGGGGGGATTGGAGTAGGGAGCATTGGCTGCATTGGGAACTAACTGGTGAACAAATGACGTACGTGCATGAGCCAAGCTGAGGGCCCAGAGACGCAGATATGAGGCTGTATTGGACACACAGCCAAGCACATACTCAATGGTATGGATCCCTTGGTGGATGCAAATGTCCTGAAAACTCTCCTCCTCCTCATGACTGGGTGCACCAGGCTCATGAGAGCCCACTTGATTCCCCAGTCCGTCTTCCTCTACTACCAATCCTGCCGAGTTCACATTGTTCAACTGCGTGCAACCGAAAAATTCCATGTCATTCACTACACAACACTCTTCTAATTTGGCGCAACCCGCACAAGGGACGTCGTCTGCACGTTGGCTCTACCTACCTTCTGTTGGGTTTGAAGCAATCGCTGCTTATAAATTAGGTACGGCTTGGCGCACAGCATCCATGGGACACAAAACATGGCCAGCACCACCAACAGTTTCTACCACAAGAAGAGAAGAAATGTTCCTTACAAGACTATACTATAAGACAGAGGACAAGTGTCCAGTATGATGTTCACAGCACAATGGCATTACTATTGAGGGAGTACCTGGAACCCCTGTTGACCCCCGTACATGTAGGGATTGCAGCCGTCCGTTGACTCAGTGTCTTTGAACAAGACCATGTTGATAAAAGTGATGAGGATGGAGGGCGCACAATGAGCCCCAGCCTCTCTCGTCTCAGGATCCATATCTGGAGTGCAGAATAAAATAATAGATAAGGGATAGGGGTCAAGGGGCCTTATGAATATTACATATATGTAGGTTGTAAGTTGTAGGTTGTAGGTGGCATTGGCACGTTAACTAAGCTACAGAGGATAAAGTTGACTGACCAGCAATGGCCGAGTAGGCGACCCATTTGTGAAAGATGAGGAGACAGAGGTAGAAGAAGAGGAAGGTCATGAAGATGATCTGGGGCACAAACTCGGTGATGACATTCATGGGTCTCTTGAAGAACCGATGGTTCCACAAACTCATCATCACGCCGAACAACATGTGGGTGACGCCGATGATGATGGACACCTTCATCTTGTACGCATTCAGGAAGTTGATCTTGTTCTCGGCCAACTGCCACACGGGGTCCATGCCAACTGGGTACGGAGAGTCGTAGTAGGCGTTCTTGGGATCCAACATCACCTCCTTCTCCCGCAGGATGTACATGTTGCTCTGTGGGACGTACCACTGGGAGCCGAACAGGTTGAGCGACTTTGAGAAAAAGTCATTGTAGATGAGGCCCGTGTACATGGAGAAGAAGCCCATGAGCAGGATGATGTACCGGCCACCGAAGAAGATGTTCCAAATCTGCACACAAGTACATGAGCATGAGCTCATCTTCATGAATGATCAATTGTGAGGCCACTTTGTAGACCATTATGAAGAATACCTCATTGGTTGACTTTTTGGCAATGAATGGTTTCTCATTCATGACCATCCACATGGCGAAGGCAGTCATGATGAGCCCATGTCCAAAGTCACCGAACCTGCAGCAGTTGCAAGTTGGAATTTACAACACATTATTGACATTATATCATGGGACTTTTAGGGTTATGGTCACTATGGTCAGTCAGTAGTCAAGTTGTGAGATTAAAAGTACAAGTAACAACTCACATGACGGCAAAAAGGAAAGGGAACGTGATGATGGTGTAGGGAGCAGGATTGGCCTCCCTGTACGAGGCCACGCCGTACGCATCAATGAGGAGCTGGAAACCTTTGGTGAACTTGTTGAGTCTGAAGTAAGTGGGCGGTGTCTCCCGTGTCTCCATTCGGTTCAAAATAGGAGGCACTGTGCTCCCTGATCGCTCCTACAGAACAGAACAAACATCATTCATAGTCAGCAGATGACAGGCCCCTTTTGTTCATAGTGACCGACCAGTGACGTGACTGACAACATTGTGGTTTGGTCTCTGCCATTAGTGCCATTGCTATATGTCATGTAGTAATACAACTCTTACCGTCCCCCGGCGGAGAGCATGATGAATAGCTTCCAGATCGGAGACTGGAACCCAGCACTCAGCAATCAGACATTTTTGAGTCACATCCAAATTAAAGAGATTCAACGTGTGGTAGATGGCCTTGATTTTACGAACTTTGGTGAACCACACTTTTATATTCTTGGCAGCCGCAATCAGAACACGGTGTCTGTGATCTTGCGTTTGATTTAACACCTACAAGACAAAAGGGAACCGGAGAATTCAAATATACTTACTTACTGAGCATCAATATAAATCCTTAATGGAACTAGAGAGAGAGAGACAGAAAGAGAGTGAGCAGTAATGAGTAAGTGGGTTGAATTACAGTGCTCAGATCTTCAATACGTGTCATGACACCCACAGCCATTTCGCGACGATCATTCGGAGTTTCCGGACATGGGTACAACGTAGCTCGGAACCCTTCACAAATCTTCTTGACTCGCGTTTTGAGCTGGTCTCCTTGGAAAAATATGATGAACACTGACTTGTAAACTTGATCCCCCTATATAGTTCGTACCCAACAGTTGTTCATTATTAGTTGGCATTATCATAGAATATGCTAGTTTTAGCAATAGTTGTTCCATAAGGAATCATAATCATAATTAATATGTTATCCATAATAGGGCTTACAGTTCCAGGATCCTCGAGTGGACTGTCAATTTCAGCCTGACGAAGAAATACATTCCCACGACAAGCACGCCACAACATCCTTTCAAATGGAGGGATTCGCTCCCTAAGAATTACACCTGCAACAAACCTATAAATGGCACACAAACAACAACTTGGTTCAGACAACATTGCTGCCATACTATTGGGTCCACTATTTGAGTCCCTCCCTCTCTACTATAGTAATTAGTACATCAGTAACAAATGCTCCGATCATACTGAATGTGCAATGCGGGAATAATATTTATAGACAGACAACATTGGGTCATTGGGTGCACCACAAGGACAAGAAAGAACTGCTTTGGTTTGCCTCCTCACTCATATGGTATTGGTCTTATCGTAGTAATTCCTATATTTTGTGGTATACGATTGGAATAGGAGCGCCAAGAAGTGGAGAGCCGTAGTTGCAGTCTTGCACAGTGGTAAAAAAAGATGAGCACTATTATTACTGTACCCTAGTCCCGTTTTGGCAGCCAAGTCCATCATATTGGCATCATAGAGGGATTGGTCGATCAAGTGGGCCGTCATGGAGTCATCCATCCCTGCTTCAGTCTCACGCTATACGTGTCCATAGTATTCACAATTAGTATTTAGAAAATACGAAGGAAATTAGAAACATTCCTTCCTCTAGTGGGGCACAGAGGAGGCCCACTCTACTGTTCACTGTATGAGGGCATAGGCATAACGCAACATACAGATCCGTACATTAGATTTTAAAATACAGTCTTCTCGTCAATCAACGTCCGTATTGTAGTACTCAGGTCAATAACTATTACTATAGTTGTAAAATAAAGTTATAGATTGTTACTTGCTCCAACCAACTACTACTTGTGAAATCCTTCAAAAAGTGTGAACAAAGTTCAGACAGCAGTTAGTACTATACACGCTATTATTTATATGATGTGACTTCCTTGTGGAGCCTATAAATATATAGCTAGCCGCAATTAGTAATTAGTTAATAGTTAAAAACCATCACCAATAAATTATTAAGACATGTTAAAGTTATGTTATATAATGTACATATCTATATGGAGTACAAACTTTGCAAATCATGCAGCTTTGCAAAGTGACAACAGCAATTTGCAGAGGCCATAGTGCAGTCAGTGGCCGTGGTCAGTACAAGTGATCTGCAGGTTATTCTTATTGACCAACACCATATATTTTGCCTAAAAAGTTAGTTAGTCAGTGGAGTCTAATTTACTGATTTACTCTCAGTTGGTTGGAATGGAGGGAGGAGGGTCCAAAAGGGTGTATATAGTATATCTATTTCTACGGTCAAACCAAAGTTTCGGGGCTGTTGGGCGTAGGGCTGATAATGAGAGCACTTGAACATATGGATTATCATAAATAATGTTCTGGTGAGCATTTGAAACTGTATTAGTACTTGTACTACTTTACTATACTTAATACTTACTGACTGTCTCACTGACTGACTGGCTGCCAGTGGGCACATTACAACATAATATTATGTACATATTGAATATTGAGGATTGAGGATGGTGATTACCCAAGTTTTAATGATTGACCCCCAGCTCGTAGACCTTCTTCTCCCAGCAAATTGATTTGCTCATCCTCCCGACTGGGGTCCGCCATCTGTGCGTAGTGTTTCGAATCCGAATATGTATCATTATGACAGTAAAGGAAATCTACCTACCCTTGGGGTAAATAATGGTGGTACGAGCCAAAAAATAAAAGTAAAACCCCCAACGATGATGGGTCGGAGCGAAGATGGACATACAAGTCCAAACAAAACAGGAAACACGGGACGGGCATTGGTCAAGTAATCCAAAAAGCCAAACCATAATATAGCAACGGCAGCATCAGCAATGTAGTTAGAAATTATAAAAAAACACAAGGAAAACTACATTTTAAAACTTGGAATGTGGAGTAAGAAGCAGAAAATAAATAAATAATTAAGAAGGTCGAATGGAACAAAAGTCATCATGATGTCAAATGATGTCAAATATTGTACAATGTACAACCAATTAGAGGAACGATGAGTGATTGAATTTTGATAGATACGAAGCGTACCTCATCGAAAAAAGCCTGCGTTTTCCGAAGAATATGTTTGAGCTCTGTGAGTTCCAAAAAGTTTTTTTTCAGAGCCTCTGCATTTTGATTCACTTCTCGTAATTCATTCTCCAGCTTTTCGAATGTAGCCTGCAAAAGGACAGACGAGACACAGGGTTAATGTGATGCCGCGGGATGAGCAAAATATGATGACTACAATGAGTACAGGTTGATCCTGGGGTCTTGGTGGACCATGCACATTATATTGATTATATAGAAGACACAGACCTCTAGATCAATCATTTCTCTGGGCTGAGGTGCTTCCACAATCTCCCCAGAGTCCATCATTGGGATCCCGTCTTTCTTGACCTCCTTCTCCAGGTAACGCAGTTTGCGCTCCATTTCGTCACACCGACGAACCTCATTAACAAACTTGCGTTGAAAAGCATTCACATCAGGATTCAGCTGCAAAATAATACAAAACACAACTGTTGAACTAACTTGTGCCTGAGACCTTACTGTGCCGACCGGAAACTGGGGACTAACTGTACTAGTTTTGAGTGCATTCTATTTACTTACATCGCGAAATTGTGCGAGTCCCAGCTCTCCTAGTTCTGAGACGCAAGCATATGCGGCCTCACTCTGTAGAAAGAGCTGGCAAAGAGCCATTTCTTCACTTCGGAAAAGATCCCCCATCTACATTAAGTGGATTGAGAGAGAGAGAGAGAGAGAGAGAGAGAGAAATTAGTCAAATCAACAAGACTATTATGGTTTCACTATTGTAGTCATCGCAAATGTCTTTTGCATCTAACCTTACGGTACGGTCAATATTAGTCGCTGCCCAACTGAGTTCCCGTTGTGGAAAAAAAAAAGTGTTCTTTTTGGAAACCGGAAGAATTTACTTTGTGCTTACAGGAGCGCCATTGACAATCAGTTAATAGTTGGTTTATATGGCTAATACTGTGAAACTGTGATCCTCATCATTATTGCCATCACTATTTCAAGTGAGTTGAAAGAGGGAAGGGAGTGGGATTGGTCTCAGCAAGTTGCAGCAATAGTTGGACGAGCCACTACGCCCGAGCTCTGTTCGATACTGTCGGCTGCCCCAAAAACTCTGGTGAAAGTTGAAATGACCCGACGGTTCCCGAAACTTTCCTGCGGCCAAAAAGTTTACATTTGAATTATGAGGGAGCCAAATATACATGCCCTGAAATTATCATGTGAAAGGAAACCTCACAACTATAATCAATATCAGCAAAGATAGATTGATATAATTATAATTTATTATTAATTTGTATAAGTGCATACACATACGGAGCTGTCCCCTCGGAAGTATATTCTACTAGAAAGTCTATACAGATACTTTTGAAAAAGGAAGGTAAGAAAACAAGATAATTGATAACAAGTGTGCTATTTGTGCCACAACTACACTTTCAAAGAGTGGCGAAACGTCGAATGAAAAATGTAAAATATGTTTTCATCTTTTGTTACCTGTTCTACTTTTTTTTCGTTTTTCTGCGGAGAGCTTCTTGTTGGCAAGATTTTGAGTGAGAGTATTTTCAACTGACCAGCTGACGGAGGGACAGTACACTTTATAGCTAGCCAATCAACTCTACTCTAATTTATAATATTTTTTAATTATTAATTAACGGGCTCGACTCAGTGTCTCCAAAAAACGTATGAACATGATGATGATCGAGGAGGATATCATGGATATGAATGAGTTAAGTGAACGTGACTTCACCACTGACTGAATTTGAAATTTTTGGCGGGAACTGTATATGTGTCAGCTTTATTGCGCTTGCAAAGTCATCAATTATTTTAGTTTAGTTGAGTTTAAAATTTAATGGTGTATAATTTCTAATAAATAATAATAGAAATTTCAAAGTATTTGTTTATTTTGTATGTCAGCAAAGTCAGCATGGGGATAGGGGATGTAGATGACAGATGAAACTGAATCAAAGCGATGATTGAATTTTGCACAAAACGACGAATGATTTTCTCCACGGTTGGACTGGGAGTGTAAGCCTCATTGGTCAACTAGACAATTGTTGTTGTTGTACATTGGGTGAGCAATCAATCATAAGTGAGCATGTGTATGTAGACTAACCGTGCTGATACTGATTTTGGAGGAAACACTCACATCAAAGGCCACGTACCTAGGTCCCACTGAGTCGTCCGTAAATCTCTCCTCCCAGCCATTGGGCCCCAATAAGAACCGACTCCCCTCGGCTCTTGATCCAAAACTGATGACCAGTTCCTCCTCATCATCTTCCGATCTTCCAGTTCTAGCAGTGCCAAGCGCCGAGTTTGGATCCCAGGACGTTTGTGCTCCCAACGAGAACATGGACCTCGTGAAAGAATGTGAGCCCTGTACAGGTTGGTGCACCACACACACATGCACCCAGGCAGGCAAGCCATGCAGCCATGAGAGTTTAAAATGAATGAGTACTAAAGTGGATTGTTTTGTTATGTGCTGTTGCTGTTGCAGCCTTCGAGATGAGCAGTAACTCTCTGTCCATTTGCAGTGAGACAGGGCTCAAGGAATTATTGCGTTGCAAGCAGTCCGGAAAGCAATTTTACAAAAGGTACTTCACCAACCATATAACTTTTGGGGTATTTGCTGTGATTCCTCCTGATTTAGTTTTACATTTTAGATATGATCAAACTATATCTCTTTTCTTGCATCATATAGTTGTCCTTTCTCCAGAAGTGTGGAAAAGACGAAATTCCTGCTCTTTGAAGGGATCATGCTGGTCATTGCTGTCTTGTCCAGCGGGATGGTCAAATTCCGAATGAGTCAGTTGGAGCGGAAATGCAGCACCAGACTGACCGACTCTTCCTCCTCACTAAATGGCCATTGAAGCGGTTGATCCGCCCTCTTTCTTCCAATCAAGTTTTCTTGCTAAATTCCCAAACCCAAAACTTTACATATTTGAACAATTTGAAACTGCAATAACTACAATCGTTTTGTATTTTGTACTGTCGTCAACCGAAGCTGCATATGCATGTGTATGCGAGTATGGACATGGATCTCGTTTTTTAGGCATTAAAACGTCTTGTGTCTTGTGTACGATACTCATGCTCTATGCAAGGTCCCTATAGTGATCAAACAAACTCCTTCTCTACCAGGTCTGGCAATACTTCAATGCTCGAACAAAATATTTTGGAATTTTTTGCAGGGGGCTCAATTCGAGCTCAAGATGAAGACAAGTGCATTTCCCTAATTACCAACCACCATAATAATCTTGCCACCTAAAAAGCACAGCAAATGATTATCCATAAAGTGAGGTGAAT
>Ga0210040_10002410_pt1 | contig 26445 bp, 28 predicted proteins | sample CryGeyCG12114_NA_FD_185462 | JGI IMG/M metagenome (GOLD analysis project Ga0210040, IMG submission 185462) | Groundwater microbial communities from aquifer - Crystal Geyser CG19_WC_8/21/14_NA (SPAdes) (version 2) | ecosystem: Environmental > Aquatic > Deep subsurface > Groundwater | place: USA... | reverse complement strand
CTCTCAAACCCCTCACCCTACTCCTCGCCTCCACCTCCTCCTTCCTCTTCAACGCGGCATTATGCCCCTCGGCCTCCTTGACGATATTCCTCAAAAACCTCGTGTTGACCCTCGTCTGATCACCGCGCTTCTTCCCTCCGGGCAACAACGCAGACAAGCCCGTGCGCGCGTAATTGACCGAGGACTTCCGCGCGTCCTCGGCGAGCAGTCTGGCGATATATTCGTCGTCGTCCAAGGGTGTGTCTTTGGCCATGATGGAAGTTTTTTTCTACAATGTCGGCATTTTCACGATTTATCCTAGACTGATGTTAGAGCCCAAGTCGACGACGAAGTTGGTGAAGCTCGCATTGGCTTGTACTCGACTTACCTTGCAGAAACTCGGTGTACGGGCCGGCATTGTTAGTCGTCCTCGACCTCGGTCGGGGCGAGATAATGCTCGGCTGACCTTCCGCGGACCGAGTCGGAGCGTACGGTACGGACAGGTTTCACGGCGATTAACCTGGAACTGGGGTTCATTGTACACTAGTGTACTCGAGCACCCATGTAGAAGCACGCCGGTGCTCAGCATCCTCTGCAGTATACACCAACGCAGCCGGTGTTCAATAACGTTTGTATATATTGATTGACAAGCAAGGTATAGTCAACTAATAACCTCGCGATCTCCCAGGTCTTCTGGATGAGTGCTGTGATAAATGATTAAGCTCCCACCCCTCTTTCCTCGCACTTCAGATGTCCCTTAAGGGACTACAACGCGATATGACTTGGGAGGCTACCAAATCTGCTACAACTCAGTCATGGTGCACGTGTTCTTTTCCGCATTTCTTGCGGGAGATTGTCCGTTGTCCGAAGCCCCTGGGTCAAGGAGCCTCAAACTAGTCATACTTTGCCCTTCATGCTTACTTTCCCACTGATTGAGCCCTACACAAGTACTTATTCGAACGATACCTACATACAGACATACCATGTCCCTCCAGTCCATGCGATACCATTATACACATCCCATCAGCCACCGCAACTTTCCTTTGTTCGGTCTTTTTTCCCTCTCTCCATGAAAATGCCCTCCCTCATGTTGCATCGTGCCCATCGGTACTTGTCCATCAAGCATTACACCGGCAAAAGCTCTAATCACACATGGTATTCACCATGCGACACATACCGTGTCGAAACGAGTGTAACGCCATACACCGGACTTACTGCTCTAGCAAAGCGACGGATGAGCCACCCATTTGAACACCGGTCTTGCTTATGACCCGGCTTCACCAGACCCACTCATCATAGCCTGTTGGTTTCGTGGCTCTTCGTTCTCTCCTATAGTCTTTTCACTTGGTCTTTTCTTCCAGAACGCCAAACCAAGCCTCAACTTGCTCCTCCTCCGACCCATGGTCCTTTGATTTTTCTTGCTGTCCCTGTCGTTCATGTCTGCTGTCTCACCATTGGCCACCGCAGCGGTCGTGATCTCGTTTTGGTTACTGTCGGCACTTTTCATCGAAGAATTGAGCACCGGGCTGCCCAAAGACGTACCGGCAACCCTGTTCTTCTGGTCTGAATCAGGCGTCCGTAACTGACGTCCAGTCTCACCACTTCTCTCGGTAGTGAAACTTGTTGTTTCAGTACTGTGAGATGGTGTCAGTTCCTCGCCGCCACCCCGTAAATTCGTGCTTGTCGTGTTATCATCGCTCTGGGCTGACCTTACATGTCGTGCCTCCTCTGCCATCTCAGCCTGCTGCGCTTGATGTACGAGATCGTTCATGGGAGCGCTTGCTCGAGCTCCAGCATGTACCGCGGGATAGTGTTGTTCGGGATCATATGTTCTTACTGGTTCCCTCTCGTCTGATGTGGCGAAAGTGAACTTGGACAAGCCCGACGGTGTTGAATGGTCAGGCTTGATTTCCGGACTCTGCTTGAACGCTTCTGGAAGAATCTCAGCGCCAGCCCTCATGGAAACGGCATTGTCTCTGCGGTCATCCGCTGAGCTCCGTCGCCTTGGGTGTTCATTCTCGTCACTTGCGTGCGAACCAATTTCTGGTGCACTTTGCACGGCTCCCTGAATGTTGCTTGCGCTTGGCCCGTCAGCGGATGGTATGGCTGGCATATTCGATCTGGACAATCTTTTCGACAAAGAATCTTCTGGCGGCGTAACCACGCCTGCGACAGCGGCTAAATCAGATGACCTTCGTGATGGATTTCGGGGTGTTCCTTCGGCTTCGCCCTCTGCACTCTGTCCATTAGACAGAGTACTGAATGCAGTCCGTAATGGGGAGTTCGAGAAATATGCGGCTCGTTCCGTTTCACTTTGCGCTTTTCGGCCAATTGGACTTCGAGTTCTTGGACTGACATTACCCTGGTCAGAGATATGTAGATCTCTCTTAAATCGAGCTTGTTTCCCTTTCTCTTGCTCGGCTTTTGTCAACCAGACACCTTTGTTCGTCATGATCTCGTCGCATGCGTATTTCATAGATGGTATTACATCCGCAACACTGTCAAAGAGCGGATGTGCGAAAATGCTGATGAACCCAACCTGGCCATTAGCCAGCTTGAGCATGTTGCCGAGTTCAGGAGGACCGCCAAAGAGTGTCGTCTCCATGCCGACAGCTCGTTCCATTTCACCTTGGTTAGCAAACTCCTTCTGCAACAAATATGTCCACTTCTCTGCTACGGGCCAAGGCCGAGCCTATTTCCGTTAGTTGTGAGATGGAAGTATGGATGTCATACGTACCACATTGCTAATGTCTGCACACTTGATAATCAAGCCACACGTCAGAACCCTGAAAGCATCGACGTCCTTTGGTGACCAACTATCCGTCACCTTGGTCTCGTGGATCTTTGATTGTAAGTTGCCTAGTTGCTGCATATAGTCGGCGTGGACACCCATGTCAGTCGCAAGTATGGAGCTAATCATCAACTTCCGGATTGCCTTATCGTGAAATGCTGCTGGCCAATGCCGGCGCAATATTTGAGAATATGCTGCGCAGTGGAATGCCTCCAGGACGGATTGGTCATTGTAGAGCTGTGCAAGTGGTGCATTCAACTTGACCAAGAACATATTGTTCACTCCTGGATGACCGACATCATGGCCGATGGCGGATATAAGCAGTGCCAATGCCTCGAAAGGTCCAAGCAGATTTGATATAGGCGATTTTTTGTCTGATAACGGGGGTGCTGTCGATCCAGCAGGATATGGAGGTAGGATACCAATCTGGACGAGAGAAAAGAAGACTGCTTGTAGGACGTCGACAGCATGCCGAAAATTGTGATAGAGGACAAAAGAATTATAGGCAACTCGGCAGCCCTGCATGAAGCGAAGAAGTTCGACTGTTGCGATGTCAGCAAAGGACGATGCGAAGGGGAACTAACTGTACCTTTGGGAATGCGCCACTTCTGAAGCTGCTCCATCTGTAGGGCATGATTGAGTATATAGTAGCCAGCATAGACCAGCTCATCCTCGGAGAAATCGTGGGCGCAAAAACCCCAACTGCTCACTTCACGAGCTATCACTGACTGTCGCGCCTCGTCGACGAAAAGATCTCGGTGCTGATAGTCTTCGATGATAGTCTCGGGTTCGCATATACCTTTCAGCAGTTTTCTGACCATAGCTTCCCTGAGATAGGCGTACGGTACTTCTTCGTCAACGCCGACCCAGGATTGTTTTCTGCCCCGTCTCGTTGAAGCCATAAAGCCAGCTTGATCTTTCTTAGCCTGCTTGTATATGCGGTATGCGTGCACCGTGAGACCCATGATACCGGCTTTGTCGAGCGGGCCTTTGACGACATCGAGTGCACCAGCGTCCAGGCATTGTAGCATCAGCTGGGGGTCCACACTATCAGACTTATCCTCTAGCTGTGCGGGTGTGGTTTCGGCGCCGTAAGGCGCTCGGGCAATGCTGGCTCGGTTATTACGATCATCGGCGGAGCCATGAGAACTATTCCGCTTCGGCTGGACAACCGCCACGGGAATGATGAGCTTTACATCTTCCCCAACTTGCAAATCTGACGTGATCCTAGACAATAGTTGCAGGCCATACGATTCGTCCGACTCTGACGAAAAGGTTATCTCCCTTTTCAATATTGACGGTGATGGTATCGGCGAATCAGCCGGCGAAAACCGAGGTCGAGGAAGTTTGTAGTGAGCATGCCGTGATTCTGAGCCTACATCGAAGCAAGCTATGATTGGTGTGCAATCGTTCCTGACTTGGTTGTGTAGCTCCGACAATTTGGTAGAGAACGACCTTCCAGAAGGGGTCACGAAGACTGCGGACAATTGAGTCAGCGGGAAAAAGATAGCTGAGACGGAGTTAGACCCACCCTGATTGAACACCGTCAAGAAGGCGTTGACGTTGGCTTGTAGGTCCACAGGCAATTCACCAAATTCGGCACGTGTAGAAGCCTTTTGCGGCGCAGCTGGTATCAGACCGTCTCTTGATATCCACCTTTCCGTGTTGAACCTCTCATCTATGTATACGACTCGGCATGCGGCAGGATCCATGGGCGGCGGCTGCGATTAAAATGCTCTTGCGGTAATATGGCGATGGATATAACTCAACACAAAAGGACCTCAGGTACCCATTACGGCCCCATCCACGCTCGACAAAGATGACGGCCGATTTGGAAGTGATAGCTCGACGGCAATCCTCGTAGAGGAGTGTCGTCTGCTCTCGTCTTCGACTGCTTCGGATACTGCCGATGAAAACGACAGGCCCGATCGATCTTTAGAGCAAGAAAGATTGTCGCCGCGTGAAGGTCGCGGGTGCGGTCAAGAAAAAGTTCGAGGCCAAAGAAAAAGCGCTTGCTACTCTGGCAACTGGCAAAGACGAAGCTTCGGTCGAGTACGAGGACAGGGTGTGGCTGGCTGCAGATGTCAATCCAAGCGCACGGAAAGCTGCAGGTAGCGGGCGGAAGTGCTTCGAAGTTGCAGGGCGCCGATGTAAACCGAATGGTACTCTAGTAGGAGGAGTGAGGAGGTGGAGAGATCGAGAGGACGAGGGGAGGATCGCAATAGAGATAGAGATTGGCAGAGAACAAAGAAGCAGAGGCGGTAGGGAGGACAGTTGACAGTCGACAGTCTTCTGGACAGCCAGTCAGGCCAACAGAAAGAGGAAGTGGAAGTGGAACGCTAGCAGCCACAGGGTAACGACGAGCACATTGGCAGACTGCAAGTAGTAGTATCACAGTACACGTAGTGGCAGAAGCGTGAGAGTTTGGGGCCAGCGCGCAGGGCCAGTATAAGTGGAGTGAGTAAGTTAGTAGTGGTAGCGACTGAGCCAGTGACTGCGGTGGGCACTGGATGCCGACGGTGGAGGAAGCCTGACTCAGAGGCAGTCGCAGTGAGGAGGAGAAGAGCTGGTCCAATGGCCCACTGGCACTGGCAGCAAGTGTGGTGAGTAGCCGCCACTAAGTCCTCCACGGCTATCCACCACTGGCACTATCCCTCACTATCCACGAACCAGAGTGCTTCCAGTTAGCGTGGCCAGGTAGCCAGCCGAAGAAGCCAAGCCGCTTCTAGGCAAGCCCCCTAAACCAGCAGCTGCGGTGGCTTCTGGAAGCTGGAAGCCTGAAGCCTGAAGCCTGAAGCTCCGAGTTCAGCCTTCGAGCCACCATCGTAAGTTAGGTACTGGCAGTCTGCCATGGCGTCGAGCGAGTGCGTCCAGCACCTCTTGGGCCCTTCAAGGCATGCTCGAGTACTGCGCACTGGCACCGGCAGGGTACTGAACTTGCCTGAGCAGCACTTCAACATTCCAAGGTTCACACCTGGAAGCACTTCCACTTTGCAGCGAGTGGTCACTGATCAGCGTCCTCCCCAGTGTATAGTGGATCCTCATGGCCTTCCCCTCTCGCTCGCTGACTTGCTGCTGGTTCACTCTGCTGATCAACCTTTACTCGTCGACCAGCTTTGTTTCCAGCACTTCCACACTTTTCCAGAAGCCTGGCCGTGCAAACAAAGGCCATGGCTCGTCCTCTGCAGCCAGGGCGGATACATCGTTCCCCGCCCAATCCAATTAATTACCTCGCGGTTGCGATTGCACACGACTCCCAAGTCACATCAATGCACGCAATAATAGAGCTCTGTGCTCGCGTAAGCGAAAGCATGTGCGCCGCGCCATCCACGCGGTGCATGGACATTGTTGTCTATCTGCCTCGAGCAACCATACCCTTGCTACCTAGGCAATCAACCTAAACTCGTTAACTTCATACTGACAGGTCCTTTTTCGTCACGATCAGCCTCCACAATAAATGCTGATCACCACCTGCGCCTCCATACTGGCCATGTCATGCAGATCCGCCGTCAACACCCTCGAACCATAGGTATGACAATCCCTTACTTGTCGGCACTTTATACCGTGGTTCGTGCCTTTGAGTTCAAGCTTTGCTGACCTCGTGACCACAAATTATTGCTTCAATGCTTGTTGGTAAACAAGTCCGAGACTTGCCAATTTCGTCCCTCTCGCAGTGAACGTCCTTCGTGCCAGATAGCCCTGCTGTGCGACGACCATGGGAATCCTAATGTCCAAACGAACACCCATGTCAGAAAAGTGTGTTATCGATTGTCTTCGACCAGAGAACCCTCGTAGGGGTAGAAGATACGTGTTCGACTCAACCTCAGGGTTGGATCTTAGCCGCCTGCTTGAATCGCTTAGCAAGCTGATCTGAAGGACTGCCCGCTGCCGGAGATGCTGCTTCTTCCACATCTATTGGCCACGGGCGTTTCCGGGGCCGCTCACCATAACTTTCGAGGATTGCCAGCAACGTGCTCCAGCCGGCAGACTGGGACAATTGCATGGCCTCATTTTGATCATGCTGGGTCGCAACCCTGCACACTAAGGCTTCTTCATCCTGTTCACAATCTTTAGTATATTGTTCCAGCCACAGAGCACACACTTACCTTGCTGAAGACACTCATGTTGTGCAAGAAGCATAGGAGGTGGAAGTCGGATATTGACTGTACAGCCTGGCTGCCTTTGTGCTTGAGCTGCTTGGCAATATCTTGCGGATACTGCCCAACTGCAATAGCTTCTCGGTTCTCGATGGGGAAAACTCCATTGGTAAAGAGAGGTTTCGGATCGATGGGCATTCCGGCCGTTAATGAGACTAGGAGGTACTCCACAGGAAAGCTGGGTTTTGCATTTTCCTGAACGTTGGCTCCGTACTCGTTGATGCGCCTGTAAAAGACTTCGGGGATATATCTGGACTTGTTCGCTAAGGCTTCGTCGTCCTCCGACTGCACAATCATGACAGCGGGATCTGCTGAAGGCTCCACAATATCGGCACGAACCATCTCTACGGCCGAATTCGATGCCTGGTAGGCTGTGATTGTGATGGCTTGATCTTCGTCGCCAGTAACGACGCATGTTACGAAGCTCGATCCAAAGCGGCCCGTATCGCTCCATTTGGACGGTTTCGGATGTTGTGCTTGAAGGCGCGCTGCAAAGGCGATTTCCAAAGACGAAAGGAAGAAAGAATCGATATGTCTCTTGCAAACAGCCTGGCCTTCACCATCTTCAGGGGTCAGGAGATCAGTGAACACGACACCCACACGTTGTAGGCCACAAAGTCGGGCAGTCTCGTCGACATCTTTCTCGTTCACCCACTCAAGCAGAGTTACTCCATCAGGCTCGCACATTTGTGGTGGCTCATAGATGGCCTCAACTACAGCCTTCGTTCCAAGAGGAACTTCTGTGTACGCCTCATAGCGGCCATAAAGGAAGCCCACGCGCTGATTTCCGGATTTGCGCCAGAAGTCTATCAGTTTGTCGACCATGTCGGCGGATGCGAATTCTACATGATCTACCATGCGGAATGGCTGTGGCTGTAGACTGATAGCGCTAGGTTGACATTTCGAACAGATACCCTCGGGCCAAGGTGCGTGACCTGAAGGACAATCCGACCTAACACGGTAGAAAGGCTCTGACAAGGGCGGCATGTAGGAACTCTTCAGTTCCGGCTTGTTAGTAGCCGAATTTATTTTCCGAAGATATGAATGAAACGACATGTGCTTGATCTTCCTTTCTGCCATGTACTTCGCATCGTATGGCTCGAGTGGCTGACAGTAGTCACACATGCCTTTTGGACCATGCCTGCAGAATTTGGGATCCATTGGTCTTTTAATCTTGCCGTCAAGCTTGTCAAGCCTGTCATCTAGTGGTGATTGCTTGACTACCTCCCAAGGGTTCTTGATGTGCGATGGTGTGTCGACAATGGGCGCAGCTGCAACGATCGGTTCGGGCAGCGCGACTGTTCCGTTCAGTTTTCGGGCAGGTTCTTGAGTCGTACCATTTGCGTGACCATCTGGCAATTGCTCGACATCATTAACACCCATGAAGAGTTTGTCGCCATGTTTCAATCCAACCTGCTCTATCTGCACTTCAGGGAGATCGACCAACTTGCGCTCGCGCTCGGGATTAGGCTTAGCACTGACGGGTTTGTTGCTGAGTACTATGGAAGATGTGTCGATGCCGGACGGTAGGTGCTCGATAATCTGGCATTGTCAGCGTTTGATAGTGTCCCGGGCATACGTCGCCGGCTTACTTTGCTCGTTAGCGACGAAAACTTGTCCGTTGGCTCAACATTGAGGCGAAATTGACCATACTTGGATTCGAACCTTAGTAACATGACCGCCTGTCGTTACGAACAAACCAGGTGGTCACTTGAAATGTAAACGTGGAGAGGTGCGCAAGGTCGAGTAGGATATGGATGGCGACGGTGATGGCGAATTGGATGAGACGTCAAGGGCAATTGAAGCAGGCTCACCTCTTCAAAGGTCTGATGGTACTGGGAGGGATAGCGCAAGAAGTGATCAGTCTGTCTCACAACAGTCTCGCTCTATCATAAACAATCGGCACGATTCTAGAAATGTACAGGCCGTGTGTACCTGCAGCGACTGCCAGTGGTGAGCAGGCAAGTGCATTGCGTCACACATGGCGCATCGTGTCACGCATGTGCCAAACATAGCAAATTCAAAACACGGTTTGAAGATTAAGCACTGCAAGCCAGGCGAGCCAGGAACCAGACTTTAGCATTGCTGCTTGAGTAGAGGTAGGTACCTGAGTACCCAGGGGTAGGTAGGTAGATGTACGCAAGTCTCATCACTCAACTGCCCAGTGTATCGTATTACGACGTTAGACGGCGAAGAGGCTGTGGCATGGCGGCCAGGCGATGGACTGTCGCCAACAGCTGTTCCTCGAGCGAGATATCACCATAATGCCCGCCTGGTCTTTTACAACCAAGGTGCGTTGACCTGCGAGGCAGCCTTACCTGCCATGCACCGTGCTTCGCTGTTCGTCCTATTGTGTCCTCCTCATAGAGCTTGCCCTTGAGAACGTCCTGTCTTCCTGTGTCCACATATCCCCTCGCAGCAGGTTGTCTCCGGAACGACATGTCGTTGCTCGAAACCAAGGCTCTAGGCTATTGTAACATGCAGAATCTCCAGCAACATGCTTAGCTAGGTACACATTGATAGACTCGGTCAAAGAAATGTGTCCTCGAAGCTCAGGGTCCATAAGCTTACCTCCTGCCTCCCATCATTGGTGTTATATCCGATAGCATCGATCCTGATGACAGAATTAAGGCTCAATCAGACACTGCAACCACCGAGCACATCATCATGCTTGCAAACCCACGACACGTCAGTCGTCAAGCGACTTGACATTCTGCTTTGTATACTGTCATTGTGTTATGTACACAGTGCTCGAGTCGTAGCGGGTCCCCGCGACGTTATCGTCATGGTCCACATTTGAAAGGGTTCCAGGACTCGGAGTCAAGGTCAATCGAGTCAAGATCAAGCTTCTGGAGCACGCAGCCGTCTTGGTGTTAGTCACGTTCCCACCAGCGATGCCACTCATGCCTCGCATGGAGCACTTCCCCATGCTCACGTGATCTGCCACCTGGGACGGACCAATGACAGCGTTGCTTGCTTATCTCGTGTGCTTCATACTAGTGCTGCCACGGACCGTTTTGCGATGCTACTTTCAGCAATTCTTACACAATCGTTTGCTCTACACTTTCGGGTCCGGCGCAGTGTACATCATGTTCTGCCAGGCCTCAGCGTTGGCACAGCCCCCAGGGGACAGCAACAATCATATTATTTTTGTTTCCCGACGTCGATTCATAGACAAGAAACTCATCCAGTTCACCCATCTGCACGCGAGGCCACTTCGTTGTTCCACAGGTCTGGTATCACGACATGCTGAATTGGATAATATTAACGTGAGATTCGCGCATTGTCTGCTCCAACTACATCAGTTACAGTTCCTATCCCATCAGTAGTACTCGAAACAATGTTGGCGAGTTTGCAGCGGATTGCGCCGGATATGGCAGGCCACCGTACAGCTATCACCAACTCGCGTGTCACTATCGCGCCGAAAGCAACAATCAAACCAGATAGACCGTGTGATGCGTGTCGTAGACGGAAGAGCCGCTGCGTCATCAACCCCGAGGCGTCTTCATGTGTGATGTGTGAATCTCACAAACAAGCCTGCACTTTTGTGGAAAACGCCGCCCCGAGGAAGAGGAAGGTTCCCGCTTCCGCGCTGGAAGATAGGCCAAGTACGAGTAATGATACGTCGAAAAGGCAGTAAGTCCGGTATCTACATATCGCAAAGCCGAGATAGAAGACTAAGCAGGGACGCAGATCATCCAATGAAAGACCCCCACGACCACAAGCCGACTCGCACTGCTTGACAAGTACCGGCCCTGTTATCAGTGATGGCCCTCTTCTAGACGGAGAATCTTCACTGAACAAAACCCTGGGGTAGGTCGCCTGCACATACATTGATTGAGTTTCGCACTAATGATCATGCTGTTAAGTCTACAAAATCATCGCTATGCCAAATACATTGGCGCCTCAGATGAGCACGATGTAGCGCTGCTCGACCTCCGACTATACGACGACGTCCAAAACGAAAGTCCAGCTGATCAAGGATCCTTCCGCAAGGTCGGACAGGGAGTCTTTTTTCATCAGTTCGCCGATTCCGACTCACCCACCCATGCACATGATCTTCAGGAGGTCGACAACATCGAACGGCTCGTGGCACCTCATGGTGATGCACTTATCAAATTGTACTTCAGAGTCATTCACCCTAACTATCCCATTCTCCAGAAGAAGGTGTTCCTGGAGAAGTACACCCGGTCATACCGAGAGTTTTCCCCGCCAGTGCTTGCTGCGGTCTATATTCTCGCCCTAAACTGGTGGTCATACAGCCCCGAGCTAACGGATTTACCAAAGCCCAACGTTTCAGCACTGGAAGATATCGCGTTCCGCTCATTCTACGATGTCGCCCAGCGTGCAAAGCTATCAACTGTACAAGCAGGCCTGCTTCTACTGCAACGACCAAGCCTCTACTCCTCGTGGCAGTTGACCTGCCAACTTGTCGCCATCGGTCAGGATCTTGGCTTGAACCTGGATTCTTCCACATGGCGCATACCGGATTGGGAGCGCAGACTGCGGAAACGACTGGCTTGGGCACTGTTTATGCAAGACAGTTGGTCCGCACTCATATACGGGCGGCCGCCACACATACACTCGTCGAACTGGGCTGTCCAGCCTGTCACCGATGAAGACTTTGTCGAGATCTCCAATGTCAGGACCGAACCCGACACCATCGCCGACTTTGAAAAAGGGCGTATCCTTTTCACCTCCATGATAACCCTCACCAAAATGCTCGCCGAAGTTCTCGAAGCGCTCTACTCCCAGAAAGCCGAAATGGAGATTCGACAATCCTTCGACAGCACCAAAGCCGTCCTCGAACGCGCGAAACCCATCCAACTTAAACTCCGCTCTTGGTACGCTGAGATGCCCGAGGTCCTCCGCATGGACACATCTTCACCACACCAGCTCAGCTCAGTGGGCTACCTCCACCTCGCCTACTTTGCCACGGAAATCACCCTCCACCGCCGAGTCATCCGCTCCCTCTCCCGCAGCACCGACCCCTACATGGTCCAGATCTGCCGGTCAGCGGCGAAAGCGCGCCTCATCTCCGCCATGGATTTCTTCAACCGCCTCAAACCAGGCCATCTGCAGTCCTTCTGGTACTTTGCGTCGAAATTCAACTTCGCCCTCATCGGTACCTTCGCCGGCCTCTGTCTCGTCACCGCGGTGAGTCAGGAGGAAGCCGAATTCTACCAGCGCCGGTTGCAGGAGTATCGGTGGACGCTGAAGGTGAGCAACAAGAGCGTCGAGTTCTTGGAGATCGCGAGCGGGATACTGGAGAGCGCGGTAGGGGTGCTACTCAAGACGGCGGATAGCATCGATTCCAGGCAGTTGCACTTCCCGCTGAGTACGTATGTCAAGGAGGGCGAGCAGGCGAGGGGTGGCGCGATGACGGGCGAGCATAACGAGCTGTATGGCGGCAGGACGGATATGTGACGTTACTGAGGTGCGAAGATCTGCGAGTATGACTGCCAAGTCACTGGGATAGCAGTTTGAGACGGTATACATGAACGTGAAGGAAGGACTGCTCGTCTTTCAACAGGTCAGGTGTGACAGAAGACGGATCTCGAACTTTTGACTCTTTCGAGAGAATATGGTCACGGCGTCGTCCGGCCGGCATGGAACTCTCTTGACCAACCTACGTCTCGTTGTATACAACGCTCGGTCCCGAACGTCACGATCGTGATGGAGATGCCCACAAGCAGGCATGTATCCTCTCGACGGTTTTTACAAGGGTAAATCTCCTGGGCACCACAAATCGAGTAAGAAGACCAATGCCAATGCTGTGTCAAGCCAGGAAGACATTTGGAAACATCCTGGCACGTCCTCATTCTGGGTGAGAGCCCGATGCGGGATCCTTATGCTGGGCAGGCGTATCTGCGAAGGAAGATATCACATCTGCTTCTCGTGATAGAACTGCTCCGGCTTATGACTGGGAAGTGAACGATACAGAGGGTAGAACCGATTCCGTTTCGGAACCTCGAGCTCATGGAATGTCATTTAATTTTGATATGTCTACTTATCCACCGTCGGCTTGTCCTGCCGAGTGCAGACCGCCTGCTCAACACGAACCTCGTGAGTTTCGTCCTTGCGCGGGAATACATGTAAATCCTTTACGCCGTTGTCGCTAATGCATGCATTCATTACCATTTCATCCTTCATGTCTCCTCATGGCTGCCCTTTATTCATGATTGATGCTGCTGTACACACTCCTTCGGCACCACACCCTGCGCAACGAAGATATCCACGAGACCTTGCAGGGGCTCCATATCCTTCTTAGGCAACAAGTCGTAGTACATCGCAACAGTGACGAAATGTACAAAGCAACTGTTCAGCTCGAGGTGTCGATTGATGTGCCAGAACGGGTTGTCCCAGTGGTTGTGGTAGAGATGAGCATAGCATCGGAACATTTGCTTGATTATGCTCTTGACGTCTTGATGGTAATGCTGTGGGAAGCCGGACGACTTGCCAATCCAGTCGCTCGTTATGCCCGACAACGATGCTAAGGACTGATTCAAGTTTGTTGGCGGTGCCCCAATTGGTGCTGCGTTAGATGCGCCTGTTCTATCTCCTGAGAAATATGCATCTGATGTCACTACTGGAGGAGGCTCGGTGGGGAAGGTGTTTGTGTCGTGGATCTTGCCGACTATCCAGCGTTGTACTCGAACAATGTAGGATGGTGCAGGGATCTTAGCGGGTCTACCATTTTCAAGCCAGGTATAGGTGAGGCTGCGTTCGCTATTAGCCATATAAACTAGTTCATAGTCAGGGTCCTTACCGGCCGGCGGACATGGTGGGACAGCTGTGCTCGTTGCACAGAGCTATTCCAGTGTTTGTATCCACTTCTTGTATGACTTGTATCAACCCTGTCAACAATCGGTTCATCTCAACCACTGTACTAAATCAGCCAAGCTCATCTGCTGTCTTCTTGCGTACGGACCTTGATGCGCTAGCCATTCACCAAGCTCCACGTTCTTCGGCTGCGCAGCTAGTGTAAGGAAGTTGCCCTTGACTGAGCACTTCGCATAGCGCTCGTTCAAGAATTTTGGCGGTTGATGTTCGTTATAGTTGCTCTCGGCGCTGTACTGCGATGATACTGAGGGAGATGCTAGAGGCGGCATGGGAGGGCGTTCCGAGCTGGGAGATGGCTGAGAATTGTTGAGGCCGGCTTTCAGGTTCTGGGCGCTCTTTGTGTTGCCCCTGCCAAACCCCTGGCGACTAGAAGATGGGCTTGTGTCAGCAACATGTAAGGGTCGCATAAGAGTACGATTCTTGACAGTCCACTTCATCTTGTACATGGAGTCTAACAATGGACTACCTGTTTTAGACGCCGTACACTGTTTATTGTGCTGACATCCGGATGGGGGTAGGCATGGCGAACTTACACACTCTGGAAAAAGGTCGCCATTGCTGCGGAGACAATGTTACTGGGCGGGATAGACTGGTCGCGTGTTCACGAGCCTGCCGTGAAGTAGAACCGGTTTATATTGAAAGGGAAGTGAATGCAGCTGGCGAGTGAAGAAAGGAGCGACCCATTGAACACTGCACTCCTGAGTCTATGCCAAGCCATCTACTGGTTCACTTCTCCGCAATGTCAAATGTCCCAGCGTATGTGTTCCGCGACACGTCTCGAAGACAAGCTGAATCCAATTTACTCTCCCAACATTCGTTTCGCCTACCGATGCCATTGTTCCGTTTCTGAAGCTCCGCCACTTGCTACACCGTTCCGAAACTTACGAGATCCCATATCCCACCAGTGCTCGAGGACAAATATTTGAGAAGGAATTTGAGGTCGAGGTCGAGATCGAACCCTATCAACGAGCTCTACCTCCGAACTAAATCCAAAGATGTCCGATGTAGGCTCGCCTTCCGTGAATGGCAGCGACCAAGAAGATGCGGCGGAGAAACAACTGGATGCTACCATGAACGGAAACCATGAATCCGAAGAAGATGGTGACTTGTTCGGCGACGAAGATGAAGCTCCACAAGATGATGCGAGGTACGGCTCTTGATTCCCCTATCAAGGGGCACCAGAAGGTATAGCTGCTAACTGGCAGCGCAACAGAAAGCTCGATGACGCTGAGCTGGATTCAGGCGACGATGAAGGCAGGACAGACCGTGTGGCTGCGACTGTGGAAGACTACGACCGGGACGAAGATGTGGAACAACACAACATACAACAGCTTGCGGTAGACATAACGCGTTTCAAACCACCCGAGGGCGATGAGGTATGTTTTACACAGAGCGGGAATATGTTACGACGCTGACTTGCCCAGCTCTACCTTCTGAATCTGCCAAACTTCCTTGGTGTCAAGCACAAGGACTTCGACCCTGCCACCTACGATCCCCCATCAAGATATCACAATGACACAGACCCAGACGACAAATTTTCTCCCTTCAGCATGGCATCGACTTCCGTATACTGGCGCCGAGACCCTAAAGACTCTTCACTGCTGCAGTCTAACGCGCGTATGATACGTTGGTCGGACGGCAGCCTCACACTCCAACTTGCATCATCTCCGAAAGATCAATACCGAATATCTGCACAGCCTCTTCGCCAAACGTTTGGTCGCAAGCAAATGCGTGGACCGCAGCCAGACTATGACCCCAACAAAGATTCCAATATCTACCTTTGCGCTCCTCATACTGGAGCGGGTCTTGACCTTACCGTCACTGCGCCCATAGACGCCTCTCTAAAGGTTCTCCCTACAGGTGACCAAGCCGATGATTCCGTACTCAAGCTCCAGGCGTCCCTAGCTGCCGCCACACAGTCGCATGACCCTCTCCTCAACCTCAAACAGGTTAGAGAGGACCCGGAGCTCGCCAAAAAAGCAGCCGAGATGTTCGAAAAGGACCGTATGCGCACAGCGCGCAAGCGCGAAGCTGCCGAAGACCGTCTGCTCATGCGCCGCGATCGTGTTCTCGGACGCTCCGGACACGGTGGCATCGGTCGTGCAGGGCTCTCTGTTGCAGGCCTCGAAGACGACGAAGGCATGCCGGCTGCAAGAGCTAGAAAGGCTGCGAACTTACGACGCAAGAAGGCTAACCGAAGAGGTGACATTTATAGCGAAGATGAAGATGACACCATGCCGCGTGGACGGACGAGGGAAGATGAATATGACCGCGAAGACGACTTTCTTGCAGACAGTGAGGAAGAGCCCGAGGTCTATGATGATGCTGAAGGTGAGGAGGTTGAGCCCGAGGAAGACGATGATCCGGACGTGGACGACCTGGAGATTGTTGGCAGAAAAACAGTCCTTGATGAGAGAAAGAGAGGTGGTGAAAGACGAGTTGATAGAGAAGGCACGCCGAAGAGGTCGGCAGACGATGACGCGGTTGAGAGGACGGGTAGTCCGCAGGTCAGGAAGAAGCGGAGGGTCATTGACGACGATGAGGAGGACGAATGAGATTACCGATGTCGCCGCAACATCTCTGGCAACACATTGGAAGCTAGCACATGGAAAACCCAGGATATAGTGTGCATCAGCCAGACTTTGAATTGCCATATCGGATACTCGCAGTCGAAGCGCCATCGTCCATCGAAGTATTTGTCTTTCGCAGGAATACATATTGATCGGCAAATTGGAACGGCAACGACGCACGATGCAATTCAGCACGTGGAGTGCTCGAAACGAAAAAGGAACTGGTATGGAAATTCCACGACCAAATACTTGGTTAGTTCGACAGTTGTTGTGATCAGACGAGGAACATGAACGTTCACGTACACCAGGATCGACCGAATCTACCATGTTGACGAGACTGCTGCGCCCCTTGATTCTGTCAAAGCGAATGGCCACAGAGCCCGTCTTGGTACACTCTACTCGAAGGCACTCTGCTCTTAGATTGTTGTTCTCCTTTCTATCTAGCCTCCCAATGAGGCTTAGGGAGCAGTTCAAGCTCCGAAAGCATACCACGCACTATACGTACTCGCTCTTTTCCTGACTCCGAGCTTGACGCGATATTCATCTTTTCCCGAAGCGACCTACAATATCTAGGCTTCTGGTCTTGCAATTTGCAACCTTGTGGTGAGCGCTGACCGGATGACTTTTAGAAAGAGCAATTTCGCTGCCAGCTGATAGTGCAAAGGACCTGATTTTCTCAGCCCCGCTGTCAACCAAGGGACTGAGCGTGGGTGATGAAGCTGAAATCCTCTGGTAGCTTGAGTACGTCGTCCTCTCGTAGTTCAATGCCGACTGCTGTATCACCATTTTTTTGACGGAGGCATTGGGAATGCCGCATCTGGGTACGCCATCGTCTTTGGAGCACGTGCTGCTTCTGGTACGCCCAAAAGCGGTCCAAAGGACACTTTGCGGCGATTTACCTCTGCCCATGAGGATACCACGATATCTCGACGAAATCAAGACTAGCGCCGTATACTGTGTTCGATTTGTCTAGCGTTCTCTCGAGCACAGTGACCGTTGCTTGAAGCTGAGACTTGATCACAGGATTGGACAGGTCTTGTCGAAGTCTGCCTACGGATTCTCCTAGTGGCCGCTACCACATGTCTGTCTTATAGGCTTACGAGGAGCCCACCATGTGTCCTAAGTATGCATCGTCAAGAGCAATTACTTCCGAGCACTTACCAGTCGAGTAATCTGAGTTCTGACACCCTCACGTAAGCGACGCGCCCTTGCCCTGCTGATGCATTGCCAAATGAATGCATTCATCGCGTCGTTTGTGGATACGTAAGGAGCAAGTATCTGCTCACTAGCATTCTTCATGAGGCGACGAGGAGCTTCGGCACTGAAGTTGAGATATGCGGTTGTAGTTGGTGATTTTCCGTGTCGTGCTGGGGGACCAAGGGGCTTCGGCACGCGGTAGCCAGCTTCGGCTCCTTTCGGTGCTCGACGAGTGCAGTTGCACAACCTTGGAAGTTGCACTCTACGCGTAGTCGCGCCAAGCTTCTATGGCGATGACGCAAGCGGATCAACAACCTTGAACTTGAACTTCAATTTAACTGCTGGTGAGGTCTGCAATTTGGAGTAGACCTTACGTGTGGTGCTGGAACCTGTAACGCTGACTGCGCTACATCGATGCAGAGCTTTAGTGTGGCTGTCTGAGTAGCCAGGTTCAGCGCGCAGCAGATGTTTTCCTTCCACAAAGTTACCTGAATGAATCGAGCCTTTCCTCTATCGAGTTCCGCTGGAATTATTAACGTGAGATCTCCACACGTCCACAACATCATACAGCCTGCCGGGAGCAAGCACAAAAACGTTGGGTACCACTGGGGCAATGCCGCCTGCATTCGAACCTGCTTCTGGGCGACGTCCTGATCTGTGCGTAGAACATCATGTGCTGACAAGCGGAGTGACATCGTCCAAGGGAACAACTTATATGGAGTCAACGATCTGTCCGACCCGTCAGTGGTCTTCAGATTGCAATGAATTATGTACGAACATCGGGCTGACCTCCATGACGCTAAGCCAGTGCAATATGATGCGTTGCTGACTTTGTTCCAGGCTTGTGATAAGCGACAAGCCGAGCCTGCAATGCCGCTCATACCATTGACCTTTCTCGTACAAGCTCGCTTAAGCAGCCACGCATGCATCCTGTTTGTCCTCACACGGGCCAGTTATCGCCCACGAATGGATTTTCAAGCCTCTCTTTCACTGATCCCGCGGCCGAAACACGACAATGGTTCCGAAGTTCCAACATAGCCCCATGGCTACAAATGCCAAGAGCATCGTATCCTGTCGGGACAATCAAAGATTGCATCTTCCATCAAAGGGAACGCTGCTTGTTTGAGGAGAAGGACTCCGCTACAGCTTGCACCGGAGGCTGTAAATAGATCAAAGATGTTCACAAACCATGCGGCGATCGGCACTCGCCTCAACAAGACCTGTGTGGAGGACACTTTCTATGTCGTCGCAATCGTTCCAAGCTCTTGTTGTGCTCGCGCTGGTACAAGTGCTCCGCAGGTAAGCAGCGGCACCACCTGAATTTTCGAGGCAACTCGTTCTGACTTTTAGTCAACTTATGCAGTCAGCGGCGCGTCTGAAACGGTGGGAATGGGTTTGCGAAAGAGTCCCGATACGGGTGATGAGTAAGACCGAGGGTCGCTCTTACAGAAGCCCACTGGTGAAGAACTCTTCAACGTTCTGCACTACCCACTGAGACGGGGGAAGACGAATCTATGTCCAGCTATATATCCAGACTGCCCACTTTTCAAAAAACAAATGGCACACAGATAGTTCTCGACCCGGCCCACGACCCCAACATCATCCTTGCGAATTATTGAGAGCGCTCGTTCAGATTGAGACGATGATGATACCTCCACAAACAAGCAACATGGCGCTTTACAAGATTATAGGTGTCATGATGAGTGTCGCTACTATTTGTTTCCTTGCACTCCTGGTACTGCGACTTTTCAGATCGGACAAGCGAAGACTGCCGCTCCCGCCTGGTCCTAGACCACTACCCATCTTAGGCAATATCCTCGACTTGCCCCGTGAAGGAACCCCAGAATGGGAGCATTGGCTCAAGCACAAGGACTTGTATGGACCAATCAGCTCCGTCACTGTCCTCGGACAAACAATCATCATCCTCCATGACTCCCAGGCTACTTTTGACCTTATGGAAAAGCGATCTGCTCTGTATTCTGATCGACCCAACATGGTTTTCGCTATGCAGATGTCCGGCTGGGGGGATCTCCTAGTAAGTCTACAGCCTAGCGACCGCCTTCGCGCATACCGAAAGTATATCCATGGAGCGATTGGATCAAAGTCACAAATGGCTCGCTTCAGCAATCTCCAGATTACTGAGACCAGAAGGTTTCTCTTCAGAGTTCTACAATCGCCGGAAAACCTTGTCCAGCACATCAAGAGAGAGGCTGGTGCGATCATCTTGAAGATGGCATATGGCTACAACATTGCACCACACGAGCAAGATCCTTTAGTGCAACATGTTGACGAAGCGATGGACCAATTCTCCAAAGCGGCCGTTGCAGGTGCTTGGCTGGTGGATGTAGTACCTGCTCTACGACACCTACCTGATTGGGTTCCTGGTACCGAATTCAAACGGACTGCACGGTATTACAAGAAAACCCTGACTGAAGTCATTGAACGACCATACCAGTTTGTCAAACAACGCACGGCGGCGGGCAGCTATGAGCCATCTTTTACGTCTCAGTTACTGGAAACAGAGGGGCAGAGCGATGAAGGCGAGTTGAGGATCAAGAATGTGGCAGCATCTCTGTACACGGCAGGTGCTGATACGGTAGGTGCATTGAGTGTCCTTGAATGTATCGACTGCTAATTGCTCTTAGACCGTCTCGTCTTTGGCTACTTTCTTCTTAGCAATGTCTCGAAATCCGGAAGTCCAGAAAAGAGCTCAACAGGAAATTGATCGTGTCGTGGGAACAGACCGTTTGCCCGACTCTGGTGACCGCATCAACTTACCCTATGTTGACGCTATTGTAAAGGAGGTTCTTCGCTGGCATCCTATTGGTCCTATGGGTGTACCACACGTCGCCACGCAAGATGATGTCTACGGAGGATACCTTATTCCCAAAGGAGCTATGCTGCTTCCAGCCGTATGGTGCGTGCTTGAATTTCTACTCGAGACGAGAGCACTTTACTGACTCGTACAGGTGGTTCACACATGATCCAAACACATATCACGACCCGATGGCCTTCAAACCTGAACGTTTTCTTCCTACCAATGGGAGGACAGCTGAAGTCGATCCCTCGATGTTTGCTTTTGGCTTTGGACGACGGAGTTGTCCTGGCAAGTTGCTGGCAAATACGTCAATCTACTTGACTATAGCACAATCCCTGGCCGTATTCGAGATCGAACGAGAGAAGAACGACATCGACGTGCAGCCCGAGTTTCGGTTTCTGCCGGGACTTATCAGCCATCCTGCTCCATTTGCCACGAGCATCACACCACGCAGCTCGAAGCATGAGCAATTGATACGGTCGGTCGAGACGGAACATCCGTGGGAGAGGAGCGACGCGGAGCAGCTCAATGCGATCGAGGTCGATCATTGATAGCCTGCAAGCATGTGTCAAGAGCATGATCATTTTCCCGATAGTAGTTTTGAGTGGAATGATTGCCTGAGTCACGGGTGTCAGCACGCTTTCCAAGGTTCGAGTGGAGGGCCAGGACTCACTGGTAGAGGAATGATAATGATGATCAGATCAGTCACCACATGGAGTACCGAGATGGCTTTGAGAAATACTGGAGCCTGTGGGAAGCAAGTTGATATTGGCTTTGTCAGCTGATGGCATTCAGTCATGTAGGAAGAACTCGCTTTCCAAGAGTTCGCCTGTTATCATCCGTCACTCTCCGCAGATCCAATCTCAGCTCTCGCGAAGGACAATCCGCACAAAAATTACAGGCTCTCTTCGACCTTGATATTACACAGGGGTATGCAGGGCAGTCTCTGTATGCTCGTTCCACATCCACAGTGATCTTGGGCCGCATTCCAGGCAGGTGGAGCTGGCGACGTGTGCGATTAAATGGTGTTATTGAAGTGTCAATGCATCGATTTATACTTCTTGCTCATATGTCACGAAGCCATCTTCGTCGCAGATGACTGTTGTGGGACTCACCTCTCTCAGATATACTTATTGTCACTGTGACTAATGGGTTCACAATGCTTCCGAACTTACTAGACATTGATTCCGTCCTTTCCTCCAGACTATGTCCTCTCTCAAAGTCGCAACTGCTGGAAGACTTCAATTTCGCACCTTGTCAACGACACAAACCACTGCCTACCACACCGAAAAGTCCTGAAAACCTCCTCAACGCAGACAAAAAGGATATTGCTGGCAACACTTGGGATTGAACCAAGGATTCCCTCACACGGGATGATCTAATGATGGTCCCAGGCCGCTCCGGGGCATCGAGGTAAAACCTCTAACCTGGGCCATCATCGAATCCTTTAAGGAGGACGTGTGAACCATCTACACTATGTCACCCTGTTATGGACATTTTGGTGGAAGATTTTGCTAACAGGGATACAAAAAGGACAGTGACTCCGGGCATTGTCATGCAAAGCTGTCTTATCCTCCGTGAATGTGCGGAGGCATCAACCGAAGTCGACTCGGATGTCCATCCCCAATACTGAACCCTTTGATACTACACATCAACTTCACGATCCGTGGCCAAGCTCGACGCTGACAAGGACTTCAAGTTCAGCACGACCTTTTGTACAACCTGTTGTTTATCTTCTGTCTGGTCGCGAAGAGGAAGTCCGAGTGCTGATTGTATCAGTGAGCCACGCTTCTCTTCCGGATACGTACATGTCACCAGATTCGCCAGCACAGATCTAGCTCAACGACCAAAGAGCAAAAGGTATTTTTGGTCACACTTGGAATCGAACCAGGGTCTTCCTTGATGGTCACGGAGCCTGCAGCGGTCTCGGCTGAAGGCGGCAGAGTACCACACTTCTTACTTTTGCTGTAGCGTTATTGTAAGGATGTGCTGAACCATCTACACCGTGTCGACTTTTTGTGGTTGGACTTTTGATCAAGCACCAACGCAAGCGCCCTATAAAGGCTATGTGGCCACGTCCATCAAGCCAGTGAAGACAAAACATCAACGTCTCGCTGCAGCATATCGCTTCTCGAGCCATTCAGGATTTCTAAATCTTCAGAGAACGATAGCGAGAAAGGATAACAAGGAGGGCATTGTCCTTCCAACGAAGACCTTAGCTCGGATCGCGCGTACCAAACAAGGAGCAAATTCGGGCGACCCTTGGATTCGAAGCAAGGGCTTTCCCATCCAGCCATCGGACTAGGACAACTAACGATCGTACCCAGAGGCATCGAGGCAGAATCGCTGTCATTCAGTCGGCCAGTCCAGTGGTTTATTGCGAGGATGTGCTGAACCTGTGCATTGTATCGCCGTTTGTGGGGTAATTCGAGGACAAGGCTAGGCTGCTCGATGTCAACAAGGGCTTGAAGGGGTAAAGCCAGATCTCGGACGATTGTCTCTGTGTGATTGCTCCTAGCGGCACATCGCATTGTATAACTACCCGGAACAATGGTCATGCAATCGAACCGCAACGAATTCCTCTGAATTACATGTCCAATAACACTATCGTGACGGTCTCACTAAAAGGGTGATTTCAACTGCAAAGCGCTCAAAGGAGAACCACCAGCAGGTTTCTCTGTCGAGGAAGTGGCAGTAGCTTGACCATCGCCATTGTTCGCTTGTACGGCAGATCCACGAGCCCATTTTGGGGGGTTCCAGTGTCTTTTAGACTTTCAAAATACTCCCAAAAACACAATCACGATGCTCGCGAACACAGTCTGCATAAGGAGGATTTGTTCCTAGAATACATTTGACTCTCCGATTGTGGCAGGGTATCTCTGGCGGTTCAGTCAGAACCCACCAACCATCAGTTTTTGCTCATACAGGCGACCTACCTCCTCGAAAGGAAGGCTGAGGGTCACCATTGTTGGCAATAACCTTTTGATTGAGTAACCCACCGCTCATGTCGGGAGGTGTTCGGTTAAGTGCGGATTGGTTGCGTTACAGGGCGGGTGGTCGAGGGTCGTGGTTATGCATGGCACCCGGGCGTTTTTGACCTATGAGAAGCTGTTCTAGGACTTTATGGTTCCCTCTCCACTTCCCGGTAAAGCTCGGATGCTCTCGGCTATCTTGCCAGATATCCGTGAATGACGGCTTCACGTAGTCTTAACAGCGCACACCGACCTAGGTAACATTCAGCCATTGAGCGGTCGCAGTCCTTGCAGACATGGTAAAAGCTTTCTACCCTATGTCGAGTCGTTAAAGTGGATTAAAGGTCGAAATGGTGGAGCTTCTCATGGCGACATAAGGATTTCGATGTGGTCGTCGATAGAAACCACGTCTATGATGTCACATCTTGACTCGCGACGATGGCCACGCCGAGACATCCAATCAGCAGCCTGGGCGATGTGGACCAGGATTTGGCATAAGAAAAGGCAAGTCTCAGTGACCTCGAGGGTCTTGTTCAGGGCAAGCCTGACGTCATGTGGAAGTCCCTGAGAGATGTCAAGTCTTGGAGTCTGGCTTTCCCTGAGGTGGTCAGGATTGAGGAACCACGTCGTTTGCTTCACAGCAGAGCTAGTTTTGCGTTAGTATTGCGCGAAGTAGTCACGATGCAGCGGTATTCAAGGATGATGGCCGAGAGACTAAGGTAAGCAGATGGTGAAAGTGATGGAGAAACCGTGAGTTACGCGTAACTATGTTGCTTCCAGTAGGCTAAGACGCTGCAGGAGCGAAAGATCTACATTATAACTGGAGAGATATCTACCCCGGAAATGGCGCCAAGGAAGTCAGGGATTGTCTCGCTGCAACGTGCTCACTGGTGAGGGTTTAGTCCCGGTGGATTTCTCAACCCTGTGTCGAAGTGGAGGGGGCGTAACCAAGGAGCGATTACCACAGATGATTTAAATCTGCCACTGCGGAGCACCTTAAGGTAAATAACGTAATGCGGAATAAGCTATAGAACTAAGCTTATTCTTAAGGCTACAAATATACTCAGTCAACGCGAGGTAATTATGTATAGAATATTATCCCTAACCCGGCTGAAAGAAGGTCGTGGAATCTCGTAGATTAAGGGTCGGCAAAAACAGGCGAGAATAAGTCAGTTAGCGATCTTTCGACAATTGATAATACTGTGGATAACTTAAAGTGCTGCATATTTGGGCTTGGCACTTGTACTATCTCAGGTACCTAGTACCCAGGTAGCTCTACCTCTAGTAGAGATAGCATTGTCCATCGAAAGAGCCATTCCATCAATGGCTTACTTCTCTCCTGCTGTAGGGCTCTCCAGACCTACCTTACCAGGTATATGTAGGCAGGTAGACGTTGCGCCAACCTCTTAGGAAGTAGTTACTGTACCATCGTCCTGAATAGCTCTTAAGCTAACAGTACTCAAGGTTACACTCTGTACCCGTGACCTTATTTCATGTAGGTCTTTACCTATAACCTGCTTAACTTACCCCAGCATAGGGTTCTGCACGAGTCCTAGACACTAAGAAGTTCTGAAAAATACTGCGATGACTGGCCATCTCATCCCTGCTAATTCTAGGAAAGAAGCCAGTCCAACGTCCCAGTCGCTTTGGATAGTGTACACTGGGGATAGTGTACACTGGGGACAGTGTGTAACTCACAACCTCCAGCAACGAGCTTTCAGATGACTATGGAAGCCGGCGCACCGGCCTCACTACAAGGTATAAAACCCCCTCTGCTCCTCTCCCTTCGTCTTCGTTCTCATCAACAAACATCTACCCAAATAACTCGATCTACTACAACAAACCATTCCGACTCAATAGCACAGTCACCAACATCAGCTCTCAAAACCACCATCAAAATGAAGGCTGTCATGATCCTTACCCTCCTCGCTGCTGCAGCCACGAGCACCCCCCTGCCAATCTCCGGCGACATTGCCGCCGCAGCAGACGCTTACGGGAGGCTGGTCAAGAAGGACAGTAAGTAATCCCTCCCAACATCAGGCTCGCCCATCGTCACCTTCTATTCTAAGTCTCACGAGAACAACGCTACTAAAGATTATGCTTTAATTATCTTATTAACATGGTTCCTAGGTATGTGCTCCGGAACAGCGCCTGACTGCAAGGGTTACACGAACTGTATTTCTAACCTCAGTTGTGCGACGATATTTGATCTCCAGAATCCATTTGCCTCGACCGGATGTTTCCTCGGTAAGCCTTTACTTTCCCCACCTACGCTTAAGCTACGAAATTGACGGAGATGGCGACAACATGCTAACCTGAGACTTTTTTCAGCCTGTCTTGCCGAATGTGGTACAGATTCATGCTAGAACGGTTCTAAGGAAGCATGTTCCCAATCTCGACCGTTCGAACGTAGCTAAGGTCGAAGAGGCTCAATACGCTACCAAGGTTCTAGCTAGACACAGGGCGAGTACACTCACAGAGTGATGTATCGCGACTTACATATATACATAGATGTAACAGAATAACTTATAAAGAGATATACCCTTGGTGATGATTTGTTCTGGGTCTTGTCCCTTACCTCGGCATTGCTCGTCCTTGTTACTCTCGTCGAAGCCCTAAATTTCACGATCTCACCATGAGGAACAGTCAAATACACTGACTTCGAAGACTAGACACAGTAAGGGAATCCTCTAGAATACGTTTGTTTTCTTCTAGTCATCTGAAGTACCTTTTCAGTGTCATTGAATTACCTAGGTAGTAACTGGACATCAGATATCTTAGAAGGCATCCTAATAGATGATTGATTTCATAGTCCCATCTCTATACATCTCTGCAATTCCCCCTCTGTATCCTACATCTGCAAATACCTAGTAAGTCTCGCTTGAACGCAGCAAATTGAACATGATGATATATATATCTTTCGACGACTTGTGACGTCGAAACCTTTCTCACATCTTTAGGTTGGAATCATCGTCCGTCACCAGGTTGGCACTCGACTGAAATCTGAGTAGTCTGTGATGTGATCCAGGTAAGGATATAATGGAGAAGGTGATCTTGAGCTTGGCTGCGACCCCCCACGCTGCCAATCTTGCCGGGAAGCGTTCGGGATCAGAGCTTA